>Ga0194126_10001340_pt1 | contig 41365 bp, 36 predicted proteins | sample TA2KigC150mmetaG_FD_148641 | JGI IMG/M metagenome (GOLD analysis project Ga0194126, IMG submission 148641) | Freshwater microbial communities from Lake Tanganyika, Tanzania - TA2015035 Kigoma Deep Cast 150m | ecosystem: Environmental > Aquatic > Freshwater > Lake | place: Tanzania: Lake... | reverse complement strand
AACTGGCCATCGCCAACGTCAAGTGCCAGAAAGTCCCCCAGCCCACCGGCCTCAACCAGGAATTGTTGGCCGCCGCCCAGGTTAAATTGCCGGACACCCTGCCCCTGAGGAAAACCCATGCAGCCACTAGAAAAAAACTGTCAATGAAATAGTATATATTTGTATTTCAACAGGTTATAGGATATTTTTAATCACCTTAAAATGGAACATCCGTTATGAAGCACAACACCAGGGGTCGGCCATGGCCTTGGGGATGATCGGGCTCTGCCGGCGTCTGGCTCAACGACTCGTGAACCTTTCCTGAGAACTCCCCCTCCCCTGAGGGGCGCGACCGATTATTCCCTTGATCCCTTTATCCATGAGAAGAGAAGCCGCTTTTCCCTCCGGCCGGGAGCATTTATCCCCTCTGGTTGCTTTTGGCCCTGATCCCTGGTAAAAAAGGCGCAGGGTGCTGATTTTTCCCTTGCAGGTGTGGGCCATCCCGGCCGTCAACCTCTCGTCAGCCTACCATGGTGGCTGGCCCTGGCATCCGCATCTTTACCGTGGCGCTTAGGGGAGAGCTACCATGCTCATCGTAATGGACAAGGACGCCACCGACGCCCATATCCAGGCGGTGGTGGCGAAGATCGAATCCCTGGGCTTCGAGGCCCAACCCATGCCCGGCGGGGAACGGGTGGCCATCGCCATCTTGCGCAATCCCGGTCCGGTGGATCCGGCCGGGTTCGTGGATATGCCCGGGGTTATCCAGGCCATTCCGGTCTCCCGGCCCTATAAGCTGGTGAGCCGGGAAATGAAGCGGGAAGACACTATCATCCACCTGCCCGGCCTGGACCTGGGCCGGAGGCATTTCGTGGTCATCGCCGGTCCCTGTGCGGTGGAAAGCGAAACCCAGGTCCTGACCATCGCCCGGCGCGTCAAGGCCGCCGGGGCCCGCATCTTCCGGGGCGGCGCCTACAAGCCCCGCACCTCCCCCTATAGCTACCAGGGTATGGGGAAAGCCGGCCTGAAGATTCTGAAGAAGGTGCGGGAGGAGACGGGGTTGCTCATCGTCACCGAGGCCGTGGACCAGGAGTCCCTGAAACTGGTGGCCGAATATGCCGACATCATTCAGATCGGGGCCCGGAATATGCAGAACTTCACCCTGCTGCGCTGCGCCGGCCGGACCAAGAAGCCGGTGATGCTCAAAAGGGGCATGTACGCCACCCTGGATGAGTGGTTCATGGCGGCGGAATATATCATGTCGGAGGGCAACTCCCAGGTGATTCTCTGTGAACGGGGCGTCAGGACCATTGGCGAGCATGCCCGGAATCTCCTGGACCTGGCCACCATCCCGGCGGTGCGCCGGGAGAGCCATCTGCCCATCATCGCGGACCCCAGCCACGCCGCCGGGCGCCGGGACCTGGTGGCCCCGCTGGCCCGGGCCGCGGTGGCGGCGGGCGCGGACGGGCTGATGATCGAAGTCCATCATGAGCCGGATAAGGCCATGTCCGATGGTGCCCAGTCCCTCTATCCCGACCAGTTTCAAGCCTTGATGGAGGAAATTCGCACCCTGCGCCCCGGAGGCTGGTGATGCGGGAGATTTTCTTCAGTAGCACAGGCTTTCCAGCCTGTGGTCCCTTGTCTCGATACCGGGGCTGGTGATGCGCGAGATTGAGCTGCCGCTCCCCGGCCGGGACCTGAGCTACCGGCTGGTGATCGAACCGGGCTTGCGTCATCGGCTGGGACCCCTTCTCAGCCCCTTCCGGTTCCCTCCCCAGGTGGTGGTGATCTCGGACCGCCGGGTAGCCCGCCTCTACAGCGCCGAGGTGCTGGGCTCTCTTACCGCGGCCGGACTCACCCCCGTGCTTCTGACCACGCCTCCCGGCGAGCGGGCCAAGGCCTGGGGCGTAGTGCCGCGCCTGGCCCGGGAACTCCTGGCCCGGGGAACCCACCGGCGCACCCCGGTCATCGCCTTGGGAGGCGGCGTGGTGGGGGACCTCGCCGGCTTTCTGGCCTCCATCTTCATGCGGGGGCTGCCCTTTATCCAGGTGCCCACCACCTTGCTGGCCATGGTGGACGCGGCCATCGGGGGCAAGACCGCCATCAATCTGCCCGAAGGGAAAAACCTCCTGGGCACCTTTCACCAGCCCCGGATGGTGGTCATCGACCCCGAATTTTTGCGCACCCTGCCCCGGGCCGAGCGGCTCAACGGCCTGGCCGAAGTGCTCAAGGCCGGGTTCATCCGAGACCGGGACCTGCTGGCGCGGCTTGACGCCGCCGGCGCCGGGGTTTTTGGCGATGAGGCCGAATTGACCGACACCATCTACCGGGCCGCGGCCATCAAGGCCCAGGTGGTGTCCCAAGACGAGCGGGAGTCCGATTTCAGGCGCATCCTCAACTTCGGCCACACCCTGGGCCACGGCCTGGAACAGGCTTCCCGCTTCCGTCTGCCCCACGGCCGGGCGGTGGCCTGGGGCATGGTGGCCGCCCTGACCCTGTCGGAGCGTCTGGCGGGCCTGGCCCCGGCCGAGGCCGAGTGGGGCCGCCGGCTCATTTGCGGCTTCGACCTCTGCCGCCCCCTGCCGGAACTCAACCCGGAAGCCGTGATGGCGGCCCTGCGCCTGGACAAGAAGCGCCAGGAAACCGGCGTGCCCTTTGTCCTGCTCCCCCGCCTGGGCGCAACCGTAATCCGGGACGGGGTGCCCTTGGACCTGGTGGCGGCGGTGCTGGGAAAGATATTGGGGGAGGGGGCCAGGGGCTTTTCGTAAGCGCCCCTGCCGCCCTCCCCCAAACCCCGTAAAAGGGGGTTGTGGCCGGAACACCTGGGCCGCGGGGGCCCCGATAATGCCATTCTCGTGTCCAAGCAGTAACTCATGAGCCTTTGGCACACCCGTAAAGCATGAAAAGCTGGTATTGGCTGGTGGCACAGCCTTTCCAGGCTGTGCACGGCTAACCTGCTTCCTTGACACAGGCTGGAAAGCCTGTGCCACCAATTTAAAGAACTTTTTGGAACAGGAGCTTGGACACCAGAAAAACATCTGCTCATTGAGTCTTGGAGTGAGCGACCATGCGGTTTTTAGCGATTTGCGGCGTGATCGGAGTATTACTCGGTTCAGCCCCCCTCTATGCTGAAGAACCCGGCCCAACGCTTAAAGACGCAAGGAGAACCGCCATCAAATCCATCTGTCTCTCTCCGGTCGGCGTGGTCAAGAAACAGGGCCAGCGCGCCTGGCTTTCGGTGTTCCCGGAATATGCCCCGGCCCTCACCGGCCTCCAGGATTTTTCCCACCTCTGGGTGTTCTACTGGTTCCACGAAAACGACAACCCGGAGGAGCGCCGGACCCTCCAGGTGCACCCCCGCCGGGACCCGGCCAACCCCCTGACCGGCGTCTTCGCCTGCCGGGCCCCGGTGCGCCCCAACCTCATCGGCTTCACCGCCTGCCGCATCATCAAGGTGGAGGGCAACGTCGTTGAGGTGGCGGACCTGGACGCGCACGACGGCACCCCCATCCTGGACCTGAAACCCTACATCCCCGACGGGGACGCCATCCCCGAGGCGGTCACCCCGGCCTGGCTGAAACGCTCCAGGCCCCCGTCAGACTGACAGACTCATATCGCCGGCCCGCCCGGAGGCCCGCCCCACCGGAATTTACCGCAACTAGGGCGATTGTCAAAAGTTTTTTCCGTTACGGCGCCTGCTCCACAAACCAAAATCCCCCGACCCCCCTTTTCCAAAGGGGGAAACTTAGCGGAATTCCTTTGAAAGTCCCACTTTGAAAAAGGGGGCTTGCGGGGGATTTTGGCATCAGGAAGCGGCAAGAATTTGTGGCAACCGCTATAACTGCGGCTTATACCGTGTTCGTTTTGTAGGGGCGGGTTTGAAACCCGCCCCTACGAGAGATATCAATAGGTTATCTGGATGGTTTGTTTCATTTCAAAGGGAACACGGTATTACCCGGTCATGCCGGAGGTAATTAACGCTGAAATGTAACGGGAAGGCCGCCCTGGCAAGGCGGCCTCCCCTCTTTTGGCTTTCCGACTACATTCGACCCGCTCTTACTGGTACTGGATGTAAATCGGCTTGGGGTTCAGCTTTAGGATATCCTGCGGCGTCATCAGCGGGTCGCCTTTCTTGGTGTCGTTGTGATAGAAGAGCTTAAAGCCGGTAAACTGAACCGGCTCGGCCACAACGTAATCCCGGTACGAATCCCGCTTCAGCCAGGGGGCGCCCCAGCCGTCCATGTGCATGACGATCTGCACTTCGGGACGGACCACGATACTTTTGGCATTGGTGACCATGTTGCGAGTAAAGCGGTGCACTACGAACACCTTCGGCGGGATATTGTACTTTTTCACCAGGTCCTGGAGGTAGCCGGAGGCAAAGTTGATGTCCGCCGCGTCATAGGTGCCGATCTTGGACCCCGGCTTCTTGCCGCTCTTGATCATGTTGAACTCCGGGTCGATCCCCAGGTGCACGTCCGGATTTTTCAGCATCCACTCGAAGCGCGGCAGGATAGTGCGGATGTTGTCATGGCCGGTCTGGATGTCGATGAACAGGATGGCGTTGGCCTCTTTGGCCCAGTCGTGCACCTGGTTGACGACTTTGTCCGGCATAAGCATCCGGTACTTACCGGCCTTACCCGGCTCTCCCTGCGCCACTACCGTGACCAGGTGGAGGGCTGGCTGTACCGGCAGCGACGGATCCGCCGCCTCCCATCTGGCCACTTCCCCCTTCAGCCGCCGCAGCATCTCGTCCTTGGGGTACTCGCCCAGCGCCCCCATCCGCTTGGACAGCGGGTTGCCGTAATAGGCGACGATCCGCTTCTCCGGCAGGATCGAACCCGGCAGCGGCGGCGGGAATTTCACCGGCCAGCCGCACCGTTCCGCATACTCGGGGTCCTCGCCGGCGTTATATTTCCCCGGGGGGGCTATTTTCCCGGGAGGTGGGGCCTGTTGCCATTTGGCCTGCTTGGCGGCCTTCTTGCCCTTAGCAACTTTCTTGGTTTTGGCCGGAGGACCCTGCGGGGCGGCGCTGGGAGCCTGCGGCGGGGTGGCGGCGTCGGGGGCCAGCGCCGGGGCTGCGGGTTCGCTCGTCGCCTTCTCGGCCGCCTTGAGGTTGCGGGGCCGGTCGTTCGGGAAGCCTGCCAGGATGAGCGCCAAAGCGAAGACGGTCGCCAGCAGGGGGACAAATATCCGGGTGGACAATCGAAAACACGGGTACGTCACGAAGCACTCCTTGAATGAAATATGCGGCGCAACCCGGGGCTCGCTCTGCGGAAAGGTGAGGAGCCGGGTTCCCTTAACCGAGATTATACGCCAACCTTGGCGCTCTGGAAATCTTTCATCATGGCCCGGTTAAGATCCGGCCGGACTACATAACCCCCGGCTCTTCTTCCTGAGTCACCGGACCTGCAGACCGCCGGAGGGGAAACTGCGGTTCGGCCAGGCAGGCCAGCAGCCCCGCCGCGGCCGTGAGGCCGCAGGGCAGAGCGGCTTCGTCGGGATTGAAGTGGGGCGAGTGCAGGGCCTGGGCCCGGCCCCCGGGGGTGCGAACCCCCAGGAAAAAATAGAAGCCCGGCGCCCGGGCGGCAAAGTAGGGGAAGTCCTCGCTGCCCATAGCCGGGCGCAGCAGTTTGAGGCGCGGCGCGCCCAGCAGGGTTCGGAGCACCTGTTCCGCCTGGTCCGTGAGCTCCGGGTCGTTTTTGAGCATGGGGAACAGGGGTTCCACCGTGAGATTGATCTCGGCCCCGGTGGCCTGGGAGAGCCCCGCGAACTGCCGCCGCAGGCCGTTTAAGACCTCCTGGCGCACTGATTCCTGGAGATAGCGGAGGCTGCCTTCCAGGGTGACCTCATCCGCCAGGATATTGAAGCGGTTGCCCCCCTGAATGCGGCCGAAGGTGAGGATCTTGGGGGACCGGGCGTCGATCTGCTGGGCCAGGAAGCCCTGAATCTGGTTGAGCGCCTGGGCCGTCACCAGGATTGGATCCACCCCCCGGTGGGGCGTGGCGCCGTGGACCGACTTGCCGGTGACGGTCAGGATAATGCGGTCGGCCCCGGCCATCACCACTCCCGGACCGTAGCGGATGTGGCCCACATCCAGGTTAGGGGCCACGTGGAGGGCGCACACCGCGGCCACCTTGGGGTTAGAAAGGACGCCGGCGGCCACCATTCCCTTGGCGCCGCTGTCGCCCACGGGCGGGCCCTCTTCGGCGGGCTGGAAGATAAAGACGTAGTGCCCGGCCAGGCGGTCTTTGAACTCGCTGAGCAGCCGGGCCGCGCCCAGGGCGATGCTCACGTGAAAGTCATGCCCGCAGGCGTGCATGACGCCCTCCACCTGTGAGCGCCAGGGAAGATTAACCTTCTCGGCGATGGGCAGGGCGTCCATGTCGGCCCGCCAGGCCACCGCCCGCCCGGGGCGGCCCCCCTCAAGGACCCCCACCACCCCGTGGCCGGCGATGCCGGTTTTTACCCTGAGGCCCAAATCCCGGAGATATGCCGCTACCACCTTCCCGGTGCGCTCCTCCTGGTGAGAGAGCTCCGGGTGTTGATGCAACTCCCGGCGCCGGGCCACCAATTCAGCTTCCAGACCCTGGGCCCGGGCTTTGATCTCTTCTAATAACGCCGCCATAACGGCATTGTATCGCGGTCCTGGCGCTCGGGGAAGGGATTTAGTGATGGCCGGCCCAGGCAAAAGGCTTGGAGGACCCCGGAAGCCGGGGGGCGCCCCGGCTAACCCCCCTTTTGATCTATCTTCTTCGCCGGCAGGCAATTTTCCCCTTGACAAGTGGGCCGATTTTTAAGACATAAATAGAGCGAGCGGGAATAACTCAGCGGTAGAGTGCGACCTTGCCAAGGTCGAAGTCGCGGGTTCAAATCCCGTTTCCCGCTCCAGAGGCGGCATAGCCAAGAGGTAAGGCAGCGGTCTGCAAAACCGTTATTCTCCGGTTCGAATCCGGATGCCGCCTCCAGCTATTCCAGGTAGTTGGCCCTCATTTTCCTTCCCTGAAAATTTTGGTTCGATCATCTCGGTCAACCCCCGGTCAACCTCGGATTTTATCCCCCAGAATTGCCTGAAAGTATAGGCTCTGTCTGCCTGTGCTGGGGTTTATGATGGACGTTCACCGCGGCAGATGAGCGACGTTCGGATTTAATTGCCTATCCTGGCCTCAAAATTTTAAAGGCCGACACGCTCTCGGCCCCCGCCAAACCAAAAAACACCGGCAAGATGCCGGTGCCACCAACAAAACCTCTGATTAAATCGAAAACTGATTTTCGGCGACGGATAATTGGGCGCGGGCTTATTTGCTGACTACTGAAAGCTGACTACTGAAAGCTGACTGCTGACGGCTAGCTTCACCCCTCACCCATGGTGAGGTTGTAGGCCAGGTTGTCCAGTTTGACGGTGAAGTCGACGTTTTCCACTGCCATGCCTTCCGGGACCTGGAGTTGGGTGGGGGCAAAATTGAGGATGGCTTTGACGCCGGAGGTGATGAGGCGCAAGGCCGCCATTTGGGCCTTGGCGGCGGGGATGGCGATGACCCCGATCTCCACTCCTTTGTCCTTGACCACCGTCTCCAGGTCGTCCACGGAGTGGATGATCTGGCCGCTGGGCACCCGGCGTCCCACCTTGGCCGGGTCGACGTCGAAGACCGCCACGAACTCGTAGCCCTGGCGGATGAAATTTTGATGGGCCAGCAGCGCCGACCCCAGGTTCCCGATCCCCACCAGAGCCATCTTCCAGATCTTGTTGAGGCCCAGGATGCGCCTGATCTCGAAGAGCAGCTCCTTAACAAAATAGCCCACCCCCCGGATGCCGAACTCCCCGAAGTAAGCCAGGTCCTTGCGGATCTGGGCGGGGTTGATGCCGCACTTCTGGGCCAGCTTGTCCGAGGCGATGATTTTGACCCCTTCCTGGGCCAGGGTCTCGAGATAGCGGGAGTAAATGGACAAACGGGTAATGGTGGCGGCGGGAATTTTGGAGAATTTCATCGCTGACCGCATAAGTTAGCTGTTACGAGGGCCCTGCTCTATTTGTGGATTTTTACACAAAGCTGCTCGGTAAAAAGGGGGGCGCCAGGCCCCCCTTCCGACTTTCAGTTACTTACATCTTGAAGCCCAGAGCCGTGGCAATGGGTTTGGTCATGGGGTACGCGTACAGGATGATCAGGGCGACGACCAGAGCGTAAATACACAGAGACTCGATCAGGGCGAGACCGATCAGCATGGTGACGGTGATTTTTCCGGAAGCCTCGGGGTTACGGGCGATGCCTTCCACCGAGCTCTTAATGGCCAGGCCCTGGCCGATGCCGGTGCCGAAAGCGGCAATGCCGATAGCGAAGCCGGCGGCCATCACCGCATAGCTGAAAAAGCCGCCCAAGCTAGCGGCAGAACTGCCTGCGGGCTCAGCCGCCAAAGCCAGGGAAGCCCAGAGCAGGGTTACCAGCATGCTCAGTCCAAGAACCAGGGATTTTCTCATTGCTAAAACCTCCTTAAATGATGTTGAGATATGTGAATTGGCCTTCTTCCAAGATTTTAGTGGCACAGGCTTCCAGCCTGTGCGGGCGCAGGCTAAAGCCTGCGGCTACATCGTTATTAATGAGCGTGCTCCATGGAACCGGCAAAGTACATCATGGACAGCAACGTGAAAACAAAGGCCTGCATGACGCTGGTGAAGGCCACCAGGAACATCATGGGTAACGGGGCCAGGAACGGCCCGGCCAGGAACAAGAGGATCGCCAGGACCAGATCTTCCCCCATGATATTGCCGAAAAGACGCAAGGTCAGGGAGAGCACCCGGGCGAAGTGCCCGATGATCTCGATGGGGAAGAACAGCGGCGCCAGGGCCGGAACGGGTCCCAGGAAGTGCTTGACATACTTGACCCCGTGGTACTTGACTCCCAGGTAGTGGGTGAATACGAAGGTACACAGGGCTAAAGCCAGGGTCGTATTGATATTGGCCGTGGGGGACAAGAACCCCGGCAGCAGGCCGATGAGGTTGCAGCAGGCGATGAACAGGAACGCGGTGCAGATATAGGGGAAAAAGGCGCGGCCTTCTTCGCCGGTAATCTCCACCATAAACTCTTCCAGGCTGCTGATGATCAGTTCAAAGACGTTCTGGGCGCCCTTGGGCACCAGGGAAATCTGCCGGCTGGCCAGGAGCCCCAAACCCATCAATAGGAGCATGATGAGCCAGGCGTAGGTGACGTGTGGCGGGATATGGGTCTTAAAAAATTCCTGGAGTAGGTCAAGAAATAGAATGGGGTGTTCCATGGGACGGGTTTGCCTCCTTATTCTTGAGCTTGATCGTTTCGTGAAGCGCGGCCAGCATCAAGGTCAGGACTACGGTGGACAGGCCCACCAACAGCCCGAAGATATTGACCCAGCCAAAACTGACTAACAGAAAAATAATCACCAACAGCGCCAAAAAGCGCAGCAACTGCCGGCCGGCGAACCAGGCCTTAGCCCGGCTTGAGCCCTCCTGGGGATCCTGGGCCAGCTGCTCCAGGGTGCCCCGCAGGGCATAATGGAGGAGGTGAAAGTTGATGCCGATCACCAGCCCCCCCACCAGGATTCCCAGGGCAAATTCCCGGCCGCGCCAGAAGAACCCGGCCAGGACCAGCACCGCCAAAACCGACCAGTTGGCGATTTTCAAGTGGCGGGGTAAGGTGATATCCATCGCGCCCCTCACTTCTGGTCCTGGAATTTCTTACCCAAAATATAGACGTTGCGAAAACCGGCGATAATGCCAAAAATCAAACCGATGATTTTGAACAGATAGCCGGTGTCAAAGTAGTTATCGAGCAAATAGCCCAAAAAGGCGCCGATAAAAATGGCGAACACCAGAGACAAACCGATGGAGCTAGCCCGGTAACCCCCGGAAAAAAGCTCTCGTAAAAATTTTTTGGTGTCTTCCTTCAACGCCGGTCCGCCAGGGTAATCCCCCCAAAGAAAAAGATTCTTTTCACATGTGCCTACCTATCATACCCCCGCCTCATAGTCAATATTTTTTGGCAAAAAGGTGAGGAGAAAACCTTGAACCGGATTGCCTATAAATATGTGCCGGTTATATCAGGCCCCCGGCCGGGCGGCGGCCTCCGGGGCCGAGACGGGCCTCAGAATTTGTGCTTTTTTTCTCTAAGTCTGATTCTCCAGGGTGGCGCCCGGCGATTCCCGGTGAACCGGAAGTTCGATGACAAAGGCGGTCCCTTCTGTCCCGGTCCGTTCCACGTAGATCCGGCCCAGGTGTTTCTGAATGATGCCATAGCTGATGGACAATCCCAGGCCCACGCCCTTACCCACTTCCTTGGTGGTGAAGAACGGATCGAAGAGTCGGCTGAGCAAGTGTTCCGGGATGCCGGGCCCGGTGTCCTTAAAATGAATGAGCGCCAGGTCGCCACCTTTGGCCACCTCGGTGCTGACGGAAAGCTGGCCCTCGCCCTGCATGGACTCCCCGCCGTTCATCAACAGATTGATAAACACCTGCTCAAGTTTGTTCTTGTCGCCCAAGACGGGGGGCAGGTGCGGATCGAGTTCCTGAACCAGCCGAATGCCCTGGAACATGAGATGATCCTCCACCAGGGAGATCGCCTCTTCCAGGACGGCGTTGATATTCAGGGGCACCATCTTGGAGGGCATGTGCCGGGAGAACTCCAACAGTCCTTGGACGATCTCCTTGCAGCGGGTGGCTTCCCGGACAATCTTCTCCACCTGGGTCCGCTCCGGCGCTTCCGGGTTTAGGTCCTCCAGGAGCAGGTAGCTGTAAACCAGGATGCCCCCCAGGGGATTATTGATTTCATGGGCCACCCCCGCGGCCAGCTGTCCCAGGGCCGCCAACTTTTCCGTGCGGCTCAGGTGCTCTTCCAGGTGCTTCTTGTGGGTGATGTCCCGGATATGGGTCTGGATGGCGGGCCGGCCTTCGTAGGTGGTGGGGAACGAGACGCCCTCTATGTCGAATTTGCTGCCGTCCTTTTTGACCCCCTTCATTTCAAAGATCCGGGGGGTGGAAGCCCCGCGCTGCAATTGCGTCTGCCACCGCTCCACCACTTGGTGGTATTGGGGGTCCACAAACCTGAGAAGCGATCGGTTCAGCATCTGGGCGGGTTCCTGGTAATGGAACATCTCCAGGCAGGCCCGGTTCACGTACAGGAGCTTCATATTGCGGTGCAGGACGATGCCGTCCAGGGAGGTTTCCACCAGGCGGCGGAACTTATCTTCGGAATCCGTCAGTTCCCGGGCCAGCTGTTCCCGCTTGGTCATGTCCAGGATGACCTGCACCGCCCCCTGGATGCGGCCCTCATCATCATAGATGGGGGAGGCGGTATGATAGAGATAGCGTTCCCGGCCCCGGAAGTTGGGGAAATACTCGTAGGCCTCATAGGCCCCCGGCAGGTTGGGGGATGGTTTGAGGTTTTTGTCCCCGAAAAACTTTTCCAGGGCCTTGATGTTTTGCTCCACCACCAGGGAGGCCATGGACGGCCGCTCATGGGTGTAGAAGGGCAGCCAGTAGCGGTAGGTCCCCACCATTTCATGCCGGGAAAACCCGGTCAGTTCTTCGCAGGCCCGGTTCCAGTAGATGATGCGGTGGGTGCGGTCGATGACGAAGGTGGGCACCGGCAGGCCTTCCAGAATGCCTTCGGTGGTTTTCTTCTCCCGCAGGAGCTCCCATTCCTTGAGCTTGCGTTCGTTGATATTTTTCAAGATGCCTTCGTAACCGGTGATGCGGCCCTCCTTATTCCGGCGCACGATGCCGGTGAGCAGGGCGTAGACCTGGCCGCCAGTCTGCGGTTTCAGGGTCAATTCCAGGTCCCGGATGTAGTCCTCCACTTCCACTTTGAGCTGAAACCGCTCCCAGTCGCGCGGCTCTTGAAAGACTTCCCTGAGATGGGACAGGCTGAGGGCCTCGGCCTTGGAGGAAAACTTCAAGAGTTCCACTCCCGCCGGGTTGAGGTCCAGGAGGCGGCCCTCCCGGTCGGTGACGAAAATCATGTCCTTGGAACCTTCAAAGATGCGGCGGTAGCGCCTCTCCGAGCGCCGCAGCTGGTGATAGAGGCGGGCGTTTTCAATGGCCAGGCCGATCTGGTTCCCCAGGATGCCGAGGAAATACTTCTGTCGCCGGGAAGACCGGAAGGGCCGGGCACTTTTCGCCGCCAGATTGAGGAACCCGATAATATCGTCCCGATATCTCAAGGGAATGCTGGCCACCGCCCGGAACGCGGGGTCTTGCCGGATCAGATCGGTAAAGGTGGAAGAGAACAGGCGCGGATCATCGCGGATATCCTTAATGATCAAGGGGTCGACGGCATGGGACCGGTTGGACTCCATAAGGCCTTCCAGCGCCCCGCCGGAGAACTGGCCCAGGTACTCCTGGGGCAAGCCCCGGGAGGCGGCGTAGGTCAGGCGTTGGCGCTCCTGGTCCCACAACAGCAAAAAGCCGGCGTCAATCCGGAAGAACTCCAAAACCGCCGAGAGAACCGCGTCGATGATCTCCTGGAGATCCAGGGTGTGCGCGGTAATGGTGGCGATTTGGTTAAACAGGTGCAGTTCCCGGCGGTGTTCCTTCTCCCCCGATTCCGGCTGATCCAGTTTCTCCATGGCGACTACGGCTGCCTCTTCCGCCATTCCCAGGCCTCCTTGGGTGTCCTGTGGCTGCGGTGATGGGTATCGGTTTCCCGGAAGTTTGCCCATCAGGTAGGATGACCGACGTAACCATCATATCAGAAATAGGCCGCTTGCAGGAAGAGGCCGGCATGGTTCAAGGGGTGAGGGCCAGACAAGATAAGCGGCGGGGGGTTGCGCCCAAGCCTCACTCGCGCGAGCGGCTTAATAAAAACTTGTGTCCAGAAAACCGGATGCGGTACAGTTTTTCTTGGCGCCGTCAATGGCATACACCCGGAAGCCGTTCCAGGTGAGCTTTTCATGCTGACGGGCTAAGGATTGGGCGTATGCCACCGCTTCGGCGAACAGGATTTGATGGCGGAGGGAGTAGGATTCGAACCCACGGACCTTCCGGTCTGCGGTTTTCAAGACCGCTGCCTTAAACCACTCGGCCATCCCTCCACATTTTGAATTTTTAACACCGGGATCAGGTGTTGTCAAGGAAAGGGGCCTTAATACATGCGTAGGGGCTGGTTTTAAACCCGCCCCGGCGGGGCCTGGCTGGAGTTGTCAGTCCTCCCCCCTCAGGTCCGCTTATCCACGACCCGCTGGGCCTTGCCTTCGGTCCGGGGCAGGGTGTTGGGCTCCACCAGTTCCACCCGGGGCGTGACCAGCAGTTCACTTTTGAGGGCCTCGGTGATCCGTTTTTGCAGCTGCTTGAGATACCTGAGGTCCTCCTGGAAAAAGTTCTGTTGCACCTCCACCTTGACCAGCATCTGGTCGCGGTAATCCTGCCGGGTCAATTCCACCAGGTACTGCGTGCCCACCTCCGGCATGGCCATGAGCACCTTGTCGATCTGCAGGGGGAAGATGTTGACCCCTTTGATGATCACCATGTCATCGGTGCGCCCCACGATCCGGGAGAGGCGCCTAAAGCCGCGGCCGCAGGGACAGGGTGAGTCGTCAAAGGAGGCCAGGTCCCGGGTGCGATAGCGCAACAGCGGCATACCCTGCCGGGTAAGGTTGGTAAAGACCAGCTCGCCCGGCTCGCCCGGCGGGACCGGCGTCAAGGTCTCGGGGTCCAACACCTCCAACCAGAAGGCGTCTTCCCAGACGTGCATGCCGTTCTGCTCCTGACACTCGAACGCCACCCCGGGGCCGTTCATTTCGGAGAGCCCATAGGAATTGTAGGCCTTAACCCCGTAAGCCGCCTCGATGCGCCGCCGCATATCTTCGGAGTGGGGCTCGGCCCCCAGAAAGGCCAGGCGCAGCGGCAAATCCCGGGGGTCCAGGCCGTGCGCGGCAAAGGTTTGGAGCAGGTACAGGGCATAGCTGGGGATAATGTGGATCGCGGTGGTGGCAAACAACTGCATCAGCTGTAACTGGCGCTGGCTGTTGCCGGCCCCGATGGGGATGGTCAGGGCCCCCAGCCGCTCAGCGCCGTAATGGAACCCCAGCCCTCCGGTGAACAGGCCGTAGCCCATCATGTTCTGAAACACGTCAGAGGCCCGCATCCCGGTCATGTAAAGGGAACGCGCCACCAGGTCCGCCCAGGTCTCGATATCGGCGCGGGTATAATAAATCACCGTGGCCTGGCCCGTGGTCCCGGAGGAGGCGTGGAGCCGCACCATGTCGTCCAGCGGCAGGGTCAGCATCTCCTCACCGTGGGCCCGAAGATCGTCTTTGGCGGTAAAAGGAATCCGGCGGATATCCTCCAGGGACCGGAGGTTGGCGGCGGCAACGCCCGCCTCTTTCAAGCGCCGGCCATAAAAGGGACTGTGGGCGGCGCGCTCCACGGTCTGCCGCAGGCGGCTCAATTGCAGCTCTTGCATCGCCGCCGGATGTAAGGTTTCGAGGTTGGCATCCCAATACACGGCACATCTCCAGGTGGTTTTGCCCAAAAATTTCGGCTCCCGACGTTTTATGCGGTTGCCGCCCGGCTGTCAAGGGCTGAGGGCAAATCAGTTGGGAGTAGCAATAAATACCCAGTTATGGCGGCAATGCTTGTTTTATCAAGCGCTTATTTAATCCCCCCTTACCCCCCTTTAGAAAAGGGGGGAATTTTCCCCCACCTTTAATAGGCGTTAGATTAATGCAATCAATCACTAGGCACGAGCACCTTCCTAAATGATCAACACCCTGAAGACCTTAACCCCGGAGGGCAATGAGCCCCACCCCGGCACACATCAAGCCGGCGCCGATGAGCCGCGGCAAGAAGGGCCGCTCCTTGAGCCATAGCCCCCCCAGGAGGACGCTCAACAGGAGGCTCAGCCGTTTGACGGCCACCAGATAGGCGGCGGGCGCCAGTTCCATGCCCCCCGCCAGGGTGAGGCTGCTCAAGGCAAAGCAGAAGCCCAGGATCAGCCACCAGCCCAGATGGCCCTTAATCGCGGGCCGGAGCGGCACCCGGTTTAAGGGATACCCCGTCACCATAAGCCCGGTGAACACCAGGGGATACATCACCCCGAAAAAGGCCGGCGCGGAGTGCAGGATGGCTGATTTGTACAGGGCGGCGGTCAAGGAGTAGATGGCCGCCACCAGCAGCATGAGGCGGGCGCCGCGCTCTCGGGCCAGGGCTTTGAGCGGCGCCAGGAACCCGGTTTTCGCGTTACCATCGGCCCCCAGACCTAGAATGTAGCTCCCCAGGGCGATCAGCACGGTGCCCGCTACTCCCCACCGGCTCAGGCGTTCGCCCAGCACCAACCAGCCGGTGAAGATGAGAAAAACCGGGGTAAAGGCCAGAAAGGGGACGCACAGGGAGAGATGGCAGACACGCAAGGCCTGCATGTAAAGGAGCAGGGCGGCCGCCTCCAGAGGCAGCATGGCGGCCACGATGAACCAGAAAGGGGGCGACAATTCCGGCAGACTGAGGCCGAGACCCACCAGGGCCAGAAACGGGACGGCCGCCAGCAACCGCACCAAGGCCATGCCGTAGGGCGACGGCTGGACGAAATACCGCTTGGTCACGACGTCGGCGCCGGAATCTCCCAGGGCCGCGCCCAGGCCTAAAGCCAACCAGGTCCCCATGCCCATATCGCTGCTTCTTCGTTTTTTTGGGGGGAGGCAGCCCCCTGATGGCGGGCAATGCCCGCCTACATTACTCCCCTCAACCGCGCCACCTGGTTGCTAATTTCCACAAATTCCGCCACGCTCAGGGTTTCTCCCCGGCGCCTGAGGTCGATGCCCAACTGAGCCAGGAGGACGCGCATCGCCTCCGGGGTCAGCCCGAAGGCCGCGGCCCCGGAAACCAGGGTGTTGTTTAAGGTCTTGCGGCGGTGGCCGAAGGCGGTCTTGACCAATCGGTGCAGCAAGGCCTGGTCGAGGGCCGCCGGGGCCGGGGTCTCCGGGACCAGCCGCAGCACCACCGAATCCACCTGGGGCGGGGGATAAAAATTACCCGGTGACAGGGCAAAGAGGCGGGTCACCCGGAAATAGTACTGCCCCAGGACCGACAGAATCCCGTAATCCTTGGGGCCCGGCGAGGCCAACAGCCGCGTCCCCACCTCCTGCTGCATCATGAGCACGGCCTGGGAGATGGCCGCACTTTCCCGAATCAAGGTGAACAGCAACGGCGAGGTGATCTGGTAGGGGAGGTTCCCCACCACGCTTAGGGGCCGGCCCGCGTCCCGGGCGGCCCCGGGGAAGTCGAACTTGAGTACGTCCTGACAGATGACCTCGACCCCGGGGGGCTCGACCAAAAGCTCTTCTTTAAGAAACCGGGCCAGTTCCGGGTCCCGCTCCAGGGCGATCACCCGGCGGGCGGCCAGCGCCAACCAGCTGGTGAGGGCCCCCAGACCCGCGCCGATCTCCACCACGGTGTCTTCGCCGGTAAGGTGCAAGGCCGCGACAATGCGCCGGGCCTGGTGCGGGTGGAGCAGGAAATGCTGCCCCAGGGCCTTCTTAGGCCTCAGACCCAGACGGTGCAGGAGGGTTTTGGGAGATTCGCAGGGCACTGAGAGCCTTTTTCGCTTTGCGCCGGTGATAGCGCTGGACGATCCACAGGGTCAAGAAATAGGCCACGATGGCCGGGGGAATGGCCAGGATAACCCCCCCCACCTGCAAAGCTACCTCCCCCTGCCAGAGCACGGAAATCCAGGCTTTGAAACTGAAGGTCTCCGGAAACACCAGGGGCTTGCCGCTATACAGCAGGAATTGCCCCACCTTGTAGGCGGCGATATAGAGGGGCACGATGGTCAAAGGATTGCCGATCTGGATGCCGATAAAGGCCGTAACCGGAGAGACCCGCAAGAGGGCGGCCAGGGCCAAAACCCCTACCATATGGAAAGGAATGGTGGGAGTGATGCCGATGAACACCCCCAGGGCCATACCCCCGGCGATTTTGCGGGGATCCTCCTGGAGGCGGCGGAATTTCAGCCAGTGGTAGCGGAGGACGCGTCGCAGGGCCATGGGAAAAGATTACGGGGACACAGCCTGGCCGGTGCCGGTCCCGGCCCCCTTGAGCTCCCGGCGCAGCACCTTGCCCACCGCGCTCTTGGGCAACTCGGAGCGGAACTCGATGATCTTGGGGACCTTGTAGACCGCCAGCAAGCCGCGGCAGTGGGCCTCGATGTCGGCCGCGGTGAGCGCGGCCCCGTCCTGGGGCACGATCACCACTTTCACCGTTTCCCCCCGGTAAGCATCTGGCACTCCCAGGGCCGCAGCCTCTTTCACCCCCGGGTGCTGATAGAGCACCTCTTCCACCTCCCGGGGATAGATTTTGTAGCCCCCGGCGATGATCAGATCCTTCTTGCGTTCCACGATATAAAAATAGCCGTCCTCATCCATGCGGGCCAAATCCCCCGTGTGGAGCCAGCCGTCCCTCAGGACCAGAGCGGACTCTTCAGGGTTCTCCCAGTACCCCTCCATGACCTGGGGGCCCTGGATGATTAGCTCTCCCACTTCGCCGGGCGGGAGTTCCCGGCCGCCGGTCTCCTGGTTCACCACCATTGCCTGGGTGCTGGGCAGGGGAATGCCCATGCTGCCGGTCGGCCGCCTCCCCCGGACAGGATTGAAATGGGTCACGGGTGCGGCTTCGGTCAGGCCGTAGCCCTCCATTATGGTGCAGCCGCTCAGCGCCTCGAAGCGGTCCCGCACTTCCAGGGGCAAAGGCGCCGACCCGCTGATGCAGGCCCAGAGGGCGGACAGGTCGAGCTTGGGCAGGCGGGGGTCGTTGATCAGGGCCACAAAGAGGGTGGGGACCCCGGGCAGCATGGTGGGCCGGTATTTCTGCATGGCCTTGATAAAGCTGCTGATTTCAAAGCGGGGCAGCACGATGATCATGGCCCCCTGGGACATGGGCCAGTTGAGACAGGCAGTAAGCCCGAAGGAGTGCGAAAAGGGGAGCAGGCCCATGAGGCGTTCGGCGCCGTACCGCACCTGGGGCAGCCAGGCGCTGATCTGGGCCACGTTGGCCATGAGGTTGCCGTGGGTCAACCTGACCGCCTTGGGGGCGCCGGTGGTGCCGCCGGTATATTGCAGCACCGCCAGGTCCCCGGGTTCCGGCAGAGGCGGGGTGGCCCGGATGGGATGTTTCAGCAACTTCCGGAAGGAATACCGGTTCGGCCCCGGTTCAAACCCCGTGGCCAGGCCTTCCCGCCGGGCTTTCACGGGATAGAGCCAGGAAAGGGGCCAGGGGAGAGCCTCCGCCAGACTGGTGATGATGATATGGGTCAGATCAACCTGATCCCGAATTTTTTTTAGCCGGGGCAGGAAGTGGTCCAGGAGCACCAGCCGCTGGGCGCCGGAGTCGGCCAGTTGATGGGCCAGTTCTTTGGGGCTGAGGAGGGGATTGAGCATCACCGCCACGGCGCCCAGGCGCAGGGCGGCATGGTAAGCCATCACCAGTTGGGGGCAATTGGGGAGGAAAATGCCCAGGCGTTCCCCGGGGGCCAGGCCCAGATTCTGCAGGGCGCTGGCCAGACCGGCGGTCTGGGTGTTGAGTTCGCCATACGTGGTGGTCCGGCCGAAAAACACCAAAGCCGGGGCCTGGGGAGATTGTTCCGCCGCTTGCAGCAACAGCCGGGGCAAAGAAGTGGTGACCGGCCCCACCGTGAGAGGCACTCCCGGGTCATAGTGCGGCGCCCAGGGAGAGGTCATCATTGCCCTCCTCTAATGCTGGTGGGAGCCTCCTTCCTGGCATGCAGAGCAGGTACAGCCTTCAAGCTCTTTGAGATCCTCAGGGGTGGCCTCCCGCACCTGGCGGATGGTAAAGGAAACTTCCAGGTCTTTGCCCGCCAGGGGATGGTTAAAGTCGATGAGCACTGATTCGGGCCGCACCTCTTGCACGATGAAAAACACCGCCTGACCGTCTTCGTTCTCGGTCTCGAATACCAGGCCCGGGCGTAACTCCGCCTCCGGCCCAAAATCGGAGCGGGGAACTTCCATGAGCAGTTCGTCGTCAAATTCGCCGTAGGCCTGTTCGGCCGAGAGGTTGATTACGCTGGCGTCATTTACTTTCATGCCGATCAGGGCTTCTTCCAGACCCGGAGGCATCGCCCCCCCGCCCATGCAGAAAGAAATCTCCTCGGCCTTCCCATCGGGGGGATAGGTTTCCGCCCCACCCAGGTTGATGAGATAATCAATGGTAACAAAAGAATTCTTATCTATGTGCATAGTGTTCTCCTGAGAAAAAAAGCACTCCACCCCTTGAGTCGGGAGTAAAATGCATTAATTGCAGAACCTCCGCCTCCCAATCAGGGGCTGGGAGCGGCTCTCCTTTAAGGTTTGGTGCCCATGATGATCCGGCCGGTATTGAGCAGATTGCACGGCACCGTCTTGTGCACGGCAATGCCCACGTCTTTCATGACCCGGATGACGTCTAGGTCGGTGGTGAAGCCGATGCGGACAAAGACCGGGGCCATCACGTCCTCGACGCGACCCCAGAGGCTGCCGTTCTGAGAGCGGGTGTGATTAACCGCAATGATCTGGCCGCCGGGCTTGACTACCCGGTGAATCTCCCGGCACACCTTAAGGGGGTCCTGGACCGTGGTGATCACGTACACGGCCATGACGAGGTCGAAATAATTGTCGGGAAAATTCAGGTGGGCGGCGTCCATGACGTGAAAGTCGAAGCGGCAGCCGCTGTTGATTTTGGCGGCTTTTTCCCGAGCCCGTTCGATCATCGCCCGGGAGATGTCGATTCCCACCAGACTGGTCCTCGGGGGGTAAAAATCCAGGGTGGAGCCTGGGCCCACGCCGATCTCCAGGACTTTCTGGTGAGGCAGCCGGGGGATGTATTTAAAGGCCTTGCGGCGGCCGGGGCCCAGGAGTTTGCCGAAAACGTATTCATAGAATGGCGAATAAAACGAATATAATTGTTCCATATAACGCGGATTGACTTTACATTTCATATGAAATCCTTTCAGGGTATAGGTTGAGTGGCCGGGCTAGTAAAAAATCTCAGGCGAACCGGCTAAAAATATCCAATTTTACCCTATAAGCCGTTGAAAAGTAAATCTCTAATTTTCTCCGGAGGCCGGGGGAATGGTTCCGGACCTTACCAGCTCTGCCTCCCAGACATCCTGAGCGTGATGGTATTTTAAGAGATAGGCGCGATCCGCCACCCTGACCTTGAAGCAGAGATGACCTGGCGCCACCCACTGGTCCATGACCTGGTGCACTTCCAGCCAGGTCCCCCCCCAGGTAAAACGCCGGGGGCGTTCATGGAGTCGAAACCCGGAGTATGTCTCTACCCGGCAATTCATTGATCAGTGGCTGGTTAAAGCGCTGCTGAGAAAAACCGGGCTGGTGTCCGCCCCTGAAATCCCAGCCGGCGCCGGCTCTCGGTTGCAGGCCGGAAACCCGTTGCAATCGTAACACGAGTAATTTACAATGGCAATGAATCATTAACGTAATTGTGTATTTGGCTCCCCCTGGGAAGCCGACAATCAATGCCCGATGAGAGGCGCCCGGATAATATATCTCGTTGCCCGGCGGAAAGGTTATTATTCATGGTTTTAACGAAAATGATGCAATTAAGGCGGGTAGTGATCACCGGCGTGGGTATGGTGACGTCCTTGGGGCTCGATGTGCCCACCGTGTGGAATCGCCTGCTGGCCGGTGAATCCGGGGTGAGACGTCTGAACCGCTTTAATGCCGAACTCGTAGAGCGCTACCGCATTCCGGAGGATTTTCCCGTCATCGGCGGGGCGATCGAGAATTTTGATCTGAAAGAAATTTTGCAGGCCCGCAAAAAGGAAGTCACCAAGGAAGACTTGAAACAAATCAAGTACACCGATCGTTTTACCCAGTTTGCCCTGGCCGCCAGCGTGGAGGCGGTGCATGACTCGGGTCTCAACCTGGAGGTGGAGGACCCGGAGCGGGCCGGGGTGATTATTGCCAGTGGCATGGGCGGGGTCAGTTCGTGGGAGGATGGGGTCCAGAAACTCTTGGCCGAAGGGGTGCGGCGGGTTTCCCCCTTCCTGGTGCCCAAGATGATTCCCAACCTGGCCGCGGGCAACGTCTCCATCCGCTTTAAAGCTAAGGGTCCCAATATTGCCCTGTCCACCGCCTGCGCCGCCGGGGCCCATGCCATCGGCCTGGCCTACCGTTCCATCCAAATGGGGGAAGCGGACCTCATGGCCGCGGGGGGCACCGAGGCCGCGGTGACGATCCTGACCATGACGGCCTTTTACCGCATGGGGGCCCTGGCCATGGGTTGCAATGACCACCCCGAGGCCGCCAGCCGTCCCTTTGATGTCAAGCGCAGCGGTTTTGTCATGTCCGAAGGCTGCGGCATCCTGGTGCTGGAGGAACTGAACCACGCCCTGGCCCGCAACGCCGATATCTACGCGGAAATCATCGGCTTCGGGATGACCGGCGACGCCCACCACATTACCGATCCGGATAAGGAGGGTGCCAAGCGCTGCATTCAGCAGGCCATGAAAGACGGTGGCGTCACCGGCGCCGACATTGATTACGTCAACCCCCATGCCACGGCCACGCCGGTGGGCGATCGCAACGAAACCCTGGCTTTGAAAGAGATTTTTGGCGATCGCGCCTCACGGCTGCTGGTGAGCGGCACCAAATCCATGACCGGCCACCTCCTGGGCGCGGCCGGGGCGGTGGAGGGCATTTTTTGCGCCCTGTCGATCCGGGACGGGAAGGTGCCGCCCACCATCAACCTGGATGACCTGGACCCGGACTGCGCCGGGCTGGATATCGTCACGGGGAAGGCCCGGTCCGCCGATATCCGCCATGTCCTGTCCAATTCCTTCGGGTTCGGCGGCACCAATGCGGCCCTGGTGTTCAAGCGCTATGAAGACTGAAAACTAGCAGGCGGCTATCAGCTTTCAGCAGTCAGCTCTTAGAGGCGGAAGCGAAGTGTAAGGCCACGACAAGCCTTGCCTCTGTATTAAAAATGCGGGGGTGCCTTTTATTGCGCCCCTTTATGACCCAATTGCCACTTTTTGATGGCTGATTGCTAAAAGCTGCGCGCTCACTGCTGATAATGACCACCGAACCCAAACCCATCCGCATCGCCATCGTCTTGAATGGGCAGGAATTCATCTGCCACGCGGTTACGCTGCCCTTCTCCCTGGAAGGTTACCCGCCGGTGGACCTGGTCTTGTACGGCCGCCAACCCGAAGCCCCGGCTCCCGGCCTGACGGTAAACCCCCTGCCGGATTTGCACCCGGAGGGATTCGACCTCATCCTGGACGGCCAGTTTATGACCGCCGGGCTCCCCGATTTTTCCCCGGAGCAGGTGGGCAACCTCGTTACCGGCCCCGCCGCCCGCTACCTGAAAACCCTGGTGTGCCAGCTCCAGGAGTTGCGCCAGGAGCAGGAAATCAACTCCGGCATCACCATGAGCGCCGCCGATGCCCTCATCACTATCAATGCCGACCACGTGATTGTCGGTTACAACCGCGGGGCGGAGCAGATGTTCGGGTACACCCGCGCCGAAGCCCTGGGCCAGGACCTGAAACTCATCATTCCGCCGCCTTATAAAGAAGTCCACGTGGACTACCTGAGGCGCTATCTGGCCACCCGGGAAGCCCGCGTGCTCGGCCGGCAACGGCGCCTCACCGCCCGGCGCCGGGACGGACAGGAATTCCCCCTGAGCATCTCCTTTTCCGTGGCCGAAATTCAAGGCAACCTGTATTTTACCGCCATCATGCGGGACATTACCGAATATAAAGCCATGGAAGACCGGGTGCTCCAATCCGAACGCCTGGCCGCGGTGGGCAATACCGTGGCCCACATTGCCCACGAAATCAAAAATCCCCTCCTCATCATCGGGGGGTTTGCCAGGCAGCTGCTCAAGGCCCCGGAATTTGACGACCAGGCCCGCCGGAAATTGTCCATCATCGCTGAAGAGGTGAGCCACCTGGAGGAGATGGTGGCCGAAATGCGGGATTTTGTCCGCCGTCCGCCGACCCAGAAGCGTCAGGGGCAGATCACCGCGGTGGTGGAAGAAGCCCTGGAACTGTTTCAGGATACTTTTCGGGAGCATCATATCAAGGTGCGCCAGGTGGAAGAAACGCCGCTGCCCCCAGTGAGCTTCGATCCCAAGCAGGTGCACCAGGTGCTCATCAACCTGTTCAAAAACGCCCTGGAGGCTATGCCCGAAGGCGGGGAGATCACCATCACCAGCCGGGTTAAGGGGGCCAACGCCGAAATCAGCGTCAGCGATACCGGCGTGGGGCTAGCCCCGGAGGTGGCGGGCAATATTTTCCAGCCCTATTTCACCACCAAGACTAAGGGGACCGGCCTGGGGCTGGCCATCTGCCAGAATATCATGGCCGAGCACGGCGGCTGCCTCTTTGCCGACAGCCCACCGGGCCGGGGGGCCACCTTTACCATCCAACTGCCCCTAAAGGAGACCTCCCCGGCTGCGGGCGCGTCGCCCCCAGAGGAAAACCATGGATAGCATGGCGGGCCGTGGACGCTCGCCATGGCCTAGATATCATCGACTATATTGATGGCGGGCCGTGCCCGCCCGACAGGTCAATCAAATGCGGGGCACGCCCAGGACGGACCTGAGAAACTTAACCGGTTGGCTGAATTGCCATGAGCAATCTGCCGTTAGTTCCTGAAAGTCCTAACTGCTCACTGAAAAAATGACCACCGCACCCAAACCCATCCGCATCGCCATCGTCTTAAACGGGCAGGAATTCATCTGCCACGCGGTTACGCTGCCCTTCTCCCTGGAAGGTTACCCGCCGGTGGACCTGGTCCTGTACGGCGCCAAACCCGAGGTCGCGGCCGGCTGTCAGGTGAACCCCTTACCCGATTTAGATCCCGGGGCCTTCGACCTCATCCTGGACGGCCAGTTTATAACCGCCGGGCTCCCCGATTTTTCGCCGGAGCAGGCGGACAACCTCATCACCGGTCCCGCCGCCCGTTTCCTGAACGGGCTGGTGCGCCAGTTCCAGGAGTTGCGCCAGGAGCAGGAAATCAACTCCGGCATTATCAACCGCGCCACCGACGCCATTGTCACCATCAACGAGGACCACGTGATTGTCGGTTACAACCGCGGGGCGGAGCAGATGTTCGGCTATACCCGGACCGAAGCCCTGGGCCAGGACTTGACCATCGTGATTCCGCCGCCTTATAAGGCCGAACACCGGGCTTACGTGCGCCGCTATGTGGCCACCCGGGAGGCCCGGATGATCGGCAAGCACGCCCGCCTCAGCGCCCAGCGCCGGGACGGCCGCGAATTCCCCATCAGCATTTCCTTTTCCGTGGCCGAGATTCGGGACAACCTCTATTTCACCGGCATCATCCGCGATCTCACCGAATATAAGGAGATGGAAGACCGGGTGCTCCATACCGAACGCCTGGCCGCGGTGGGCAATACCATGACCCATATCGCCCATGAAATCAAAAACCCCCTGCTCATCATCGGGGGGTTCGCCCGGCAGCTGATCAAGCTCCCGGGACTGGACGACAAGTCCCGCCACAAGCTGTCCATTATCGCCGAAGCGGTGGGCCACCTGGAGGAGATGGTGGCCGAAATGCGGGAATTTGTCCGCCGCCCGCCGGCCCAGAAGCGTCCGGGGCAGATTGGCGCCGCTCTCACCGCCGCCCTGGAACTGTTCCAGGATACCTTGGCGGACCACCGGGTCACGGTGCGCCGGGTGGAGGAGACGCCTTTGCCGCCGGTGACTTTCGACCCCAAACAGGTGCACCAGGTCCTGATCAATCTGTTCAAAAACGCCCTGGAGGCCATGCCCCAAGGCGGGGAGATCACCGTCACCAGCCGGGTCAAGGGGGCCAACGCCGAAATCAGCATCGCCGACACCGGCGCGGGGATAGCTCCCGAGGTGGCGGGCAAGATTTTTCAGCCCTATTTCACCACCAAGGAAAAGGGGACCGGCCTGGGGCTGGCCATCTGCCAGGGCATCATCTCCGAGCACGGCGGCGTCATCCTGGTGGACAGCACCCCGGGCCAGGGGACCACCTTTACCATTCAGCTGCCCCTGGAGGCGGCGCCCCTGGTGGAGGGATAATCGCGGAGGGCCCCCAGGCTCCTCACTATAAGTCATTTCATAACCGATTTTCCGCGTCATTTTGAATCAACCGAGGGAGCTTAAGTTGGGAAAGAATCACCCCCCTTTTCTAAAGGGGGGCAGGGGGGATTAAATAAGCGCTTGATAATCCCCCTAAATCCCCCTTTAAGAAAGGGGGACTTAAAACCTCCGTTCCCAACCTTTAATACCGTGTTCGTTTTGTAGGGGCGGGTTTGAAACCCGCCCCTACGAGAGATATCAATAGGTTATCTGGATGGTTTGTTTCATTTCAAAGGGAACACGGTATGAGTTATCAGGCAAATAATTTGGCGGTCAAGCCGGACGCCGCCCCGTTGCTGGAAGTGCGCGATCTCACGGTAAACTTCGACGTGGCCCGGGGCCAGGTCAGGGCCGTGGCCGGGGTGAGTTTCGACCTGGCGCCCGGCGAGACCTTAGGGCTGGTGGGGGAGTCCGGCTGCGGCAAGACCGTCACCGCCCTGTCCATCCTGCGGCTCCTCCAGTCTCCCCCGGCGGCGGTGACCGGCGTGATCCGCTTTCAGGGGGAAGATCTGACCCGCTGCCCGGAGACCCGCATGCGCCAGATCCGGGGCGACCGCATCGCCATGGTCTTCCAGGAACCCATGACCGCCCTGAACCCGGTCCTCACCATCGGCGAGCAGGTGGCCGAGGCCCTGCGTCTCCACCGGGGTCTGTCCCACCCGGAGGCCTGGATTGAGGCGGGCGCGGCCCTGGCCCGGGTAGGCTTCCCCGACGCCTCCCACCGCCTGGGGCAATATCCGCACCAACTCTCCGGGGGCTTGCGCCAGCGGGCCCTCATGGCCATGGCCCTGGCCTGCGACCCGGAACTGCTCATCGCCGACGAGCCCACCACCGCCCTGGACGTGACCATTCAGGCCCAAATCCTGGCCCTGCTGGCCAGACTCAAGGCGGAATTGGGGCTGGCGGTGTTGTTCATTACCCACAACCTGGGGATCGTGGCCCAGACCGCCGACCGGGTGGCGGTGATGTATGCCGGGCTCATGGTGGAGCAGGCCCCCACCGCGGAGCTCTTTCGGCATCCCGGCCACCCTTATACCGTGGGGCTGCTCAATTCCGTGCCCCGGCTGGATTTCAGCCACCCGCCCGGGGAAATCCTCTCGGCCATCGCAGGCCACCTGCCGGCGGAGCCCCCCTCGGGCTGCCTCTTTCGGGACCGCTGCCCCCTGGCCCGCGACCGCTGCCGGGAAGAACCCCCTGGGGTGGAGGTGAGCCCCGGACATTTGGTGCGCTGTTGGAATTATGTCTGAACTTTTATCCGCCCAGGACCTAAGCTGCTACTTCCGCCTGGCCGGCGCCTGGGGCCGGGGGCCGGTGCTCAAGGCGGTGGACGGGGTGAGTTTTGACCTGATGCCCGGGGAGACCCTCGGGCTGGTGGGGGAGTCCGGATGCGGCAAGTCCACCCTGGGCCGCCTGGCGCTGGCCCTTTTACCTCCCACCCGGGGCCGCATCGTCTTCGCCGGGGAAGACCTGGCCCGGGTCTCCCGCCAACGCTTGAAAGAGCTGCGGCGCCAGATCCAGATCATCTTCCAGGACCCCTATTCTTCGCTTAACCCCCGCATGACCGTGGGCCAGATCCTGGAAGAGCCCTTTGTCATCCATAACCTGGGCGGACGTAAGGAGCGCCGGGTCTGGGTGGAGGAGTTGCTCACGGAAGTGGGGCTGACCCCTGACGTCGCCGACCGCTATCCCCACGAATTCAGCGGCGGCCAGCGCCAGCGCTTAGGGATCGCCCGGGCCCTGGCCTTGAAACCCCGGCTCATCGTGGCGGACGAGCCCGTCAGCGCTCTCGACGTCTCCATCCAGGCCCAGATTTTGAATCTCCTGGCGGAGCTCCAACAGCGCCACGGCCTCACGTATCTTTTCATCTCCCACGACCTGGGGGTCATCTCCCAGATCAGCAACCGGGTGGCCGTGATGTACGCGGGCCGGCTGCTGGAAATGGCCGAACGTTCGGTCCTGGCCGCCGGCCGGCTGCACCCCTACACCGAGGCCTTGCTCGCCGCGGTGCCCCGGCCCACCCCGGAGCGGACCTTCAACCCCCCGGCCCTCAAGGGGGAGCCGCCCAGCCCGGTCAACGTCCCCCCGGGCTGCCCCTTTCACCCCCGCTGCCCCGAGGCCCAATTGCCCCTCTGCCGGGAGTCCGTCCCCCTCTTACGAAAATTACGAAAAACCGCCCCGGACCACTGGGTGGCCTGCCATTTCCGGTGAGGGGCAGGAGGATTCGGTCTACCTTTCCTATCCCGGGTCTTGGCTGAAAGCTGACTGCTGATAGCTATGAATTACCTCATCATCTGTCTGGCCGCGTTCCTGGCCTCCGGTTTGACCCTGTTTTCCGGATTCGGTCTGGGGACCATCTTGTTGCCGGTCATGTTGCTGTTTTTCCCCGTGGACCTGGCCATCGCCCTCACTGCGGTGGTCCACGCCCTGAACAATGGCTTCAAGTGCTGGCTGTTGGGCCGCCACGCCGATGGGGCCGTGGTCCTGAAATTCGGCCTCCCCGCCATCCTCGCCGCCCTCCTGGGGGCCCGGGTGCTCCTGTATCTGTCCGACCTCCAGCCGCTGCTCCATTACCAGGTGCTGGGCCGGGAAGCCTGCATCATGCCGGTGAAGCTGGTGGTGGCGGTCCTGATGGTGGTTTTTGCCCTGCTGGAACTGGCGCCGCGGCGCGCCCCCCTCGCCCTGACGCCCCGGTATCTCCCCTTAGGCGGGATGTTGAGCGGCTTTTTCGGGGGCCTGTCGGGACATCAGGGGGCGCTGCGCAGCGCCTTTCTCATCAGGGCGGGGCTGACCAAGGAGAGCTTCATCGCCACCGGGGTGGTCATCTCCCTCCTGGTGGATATCCCCCGGATCGTCATGTACGGCGTCAGTTTGCCGGGGCTGCACCTGGGCGATCACCGCCTGCTGATCGCCGCCGCGGTCCTGGCGGCCTTCGGCGGCGCCTGGCTCGGAAACCGCTTGCTGACCAAAGTGACCCTGCGCCTGGTGCAACTCCTGGTGGCCCTGATGCTCCTGGGCATTGCCGCGGCCCTGGGGAGCGGTCTGATCTGACTGATACCAAGATGCCGTCAAACAAGTAACTATCCAATTGTGGGGCGGTTCGCGAACCGCCCCCACATGGGTTGCTATCATCTAGCAATTGCCAAAAGTTTTTCCGCGATGGCACATGCTCCAAGAACCGAAATCCCCCCTACCCCCCCTTTTCCAAAGGGGGGAACTTAGCGGAATTCCTTTGAAAGTCCCCCTTTGAAAAAGGGGGATTTAGGCATCAGGAAGCGGCAAGAATTTGTGGCAACCGCTATAGATACACCAGGGGCGGATCGTCATTTTTGCGCGCCGCGACCTCGCCGATCACATACCCCTGTTCGTTTAAGCCCTGGAGGCGAAGCAGCACGTCGGCCACATATTCATTACCCACCGCCACTACCAGGCCGATGCCGTTGTTGAAGGTGCGGAGCATTTCCGCTTCGGAGATATTGCCCTTGTCCATCAGCAGGTGGAAGATGGGGGGCACGGGCCATGACTGCCGGTGCACGACCGCCTGGCAGGACTTGGGCAGAATGCGGGGCACATTGTCGGTCAAGCCGCCGCCGGTAACATGACAGATGCCGCTCAAGGGAAAATCCCGCAGCAGGTTGAGCACCGTTTCTACGTAGATGCGGGTGGGTTTGAGGAGTTCCTCTCCCAAGGGGCCGCCCAATTCCGGGATCTCGTCCTCCACCCGGTAGCGGTGGCGCTCCAAAAGCACCTGGCGGACCAAGGAGTAGCCGTTGGCGTGGAGGCCGCTGGAGGCGAGGCCGATTAACCGGTGGCCCACGGCGATACTTGAGCCGTCGATAATTTGATCCCGTTCCACCACCCCCACCACAAAGCCGGCCAGGTCATAATCAGCGGGCTGATAGAGGCCGGGCATCTCCGCGGTCTCCCCGCCGATCAGGGAGCACCGGGCCTGCTTGCAGCCGTTGGCGATGCCTTCGATAATGGATGTGGCGATTTCCGGGGACAACTGCCCCACGGCCAGGTAGTCCAGGAAGAACAAGGGGGTGGCGCCGTGGGTCACGATGTCGTTGGCGCACATGGCCACCAGGTCGATGCCGATGGTGTCATGGCGGTTCATCAGGATGGCGATCTTAAGCTTGGTCCCCACTCCGTCGGTGGCGGATACCAGCACCGGGTCGCGATACCGGTTCGCCCCCAAATGAAACATACCGCCAAACGAGCCGATCTCCCCCAGGACCCCGGTGCGGTAAGTGGATTTCACCAGGGTCTTGATACCGTTGATAAAGGCGTCCGCTTTATCGATATCGACTCCGGCATCCTTATAGGTGCTGATGTCCCCCATCCCCCTGGTCTCCCCCTCAAAGGTGTTCGGGCCATTCTCTGAGATGTTTGAGAAAAAACGCCGCGATTACTTTTTCGTCTCCGGCTGCTCCTCATCGGTTTCGGGACTCCGGCAGGGGCACCCTTCCGAGTCCGTCTCCCCCGATCCCTGGATCGACCATTGCCCGCAGTCTTGGCAATGTTGTCCCACCCGGTAATCTCCCCCCTGAATACAAATCGCTTTGCCGTGGACCAGCGCCTCGGCCACCGCCCGATGGGCCCGGGACAACATCCGGGTTACGGTAGGCCGGGAAACTTGCATCCTTTGGGCCACATCTTCCTGGGTCATTTCCAGGAAGTCGGCCAGGCGCATGGCCTCCAGTTCGTCCACCGTGATCACTATCTGCTGCAGGGATCTGAGGGGAATGCCCCGGGGTTTAAAAAAAGTCACCCCCGGCTCAGTTTCCACCCACCGGCACTTTTTGGGTCTGCCCATTTTTTTACCTCATCCGTGATGCTATATTCTTAAGGTAATCCGGCAAACTGTCAAGGATAAAGCGAAAATCCCCCCGGGACATTCCAGCCATTGACGAACCGGGGCCGGCGACTTATGCTTAGAACACGAGGTTATTCTCCCACCGGATATGGAATTAAGGGTATTGACGGGGGGGCGGGGCTACCCCCCGCCCCTATAACCGGAATTTGATCGGGAATGGTCGAAAAGGAGTTGGGGTTGAGCCGCACCTACCAGGAGCAGGTGGAAGAATGCGTCCGATTCATCGGGCCGCGCCTGACGGCGCCGCCTTCATGGGGGATTATCCTGGGAACCGGGCAGGGCGTCTGGGCCGCCCGGCTTAAGGGCGGGGGCGGCCTGGCCTACCAGGAATTGCCCCATTTCCCGCCGGCCACCAGCCCCAGCCACGCCGGCCGCCTGGGTTGGGGCCAAGTAGCCGGTAAAGAGGTCATGGTCTGCCAGGGCCGCTTCCATGCCTACGAAGGCTATTCCCTGCGCCAGGTGACCTTTCCGGTGCGGGTGATGGCGAGCCTGGGAGTAAAGACCCTCATCGTCACCAATGCCGCCGGCGGCCTCAATCCGCTCTTTAAGACCGGCGACCTGATGCTCATCTGCGACCACATCAACCTGATGGGGGACAATCCCCTGGCGGGAGAAAATATCGACGCCTGGGGCCCCCGCTTCCCTGACCTGAGCCAGGCCTATGACCGGCGCCTGCGGGAGAAAACTGAGACCGTGGCCCGCCGCCTGGGCATCGGCTTACGCCAGGGGGTGTACGTGGCGGTCAAGGGCCCCAGCCTCGAGACCCCGGCGGAAACCCGGTTCCTGCGCCAGATCGGCGCCGACGCGGTGGGCATGTCCACGGTGCCCGAAGTCATCGCGGCGGTTCATGCCGGTCTCCGGGTCCTGGGAATCTCGGTGCTCAGCAATCTCAATCTGCCGGATGCCATGGCCCCCATCGCCATTGAGACCATCATCGACACCGTGGCCCGGGCCGAACCCCAACTGGTGGAGTTGTTGCTGGGAGTGCTTCAGGAAGATTCCTGACCATGACCGCGGTTACCTTTTCTTTTTTGTCGTCCTTTTGGGTTTCTTGGCAGGCTTGGGAGCAGCGCTGGCCTCAGGGGACGGCGTCATTGACTGGCTGGCGGCAGCCGCCGGCTTGGATTCGGCCGGGCCGGCTGCCGGGGGAGTTTTTGGAGATGGCGCCGGGGAAGGCGCCGCGGCTGGGCCCATCACATAGACCCGCTGTGCCGCGGGAAGCTTGTCCAGGTCTTGCCCGCAATGGGGACAAACCCTCAAGGGAAGGGGATTTTGCGCTTGGCACCCCGGGCATTTCAACCACAACCCCATCATTTACCTCCAAGGTTTTCCCATAGCTTTAGCAAAACGTCACCGATTCTTCAAGCAATTTATGTTTGCCCGGCTGTTCAGCTAACTATCGCACCGGTAAAACTATGACGGGAGGCAAAAACGACCATGAAGAAAATTGTCATTGAGACCGACCAGGCCCCGGCCCCCAGCGGCGCCTATACCCAGGCCCTGGCCGCCGGCCCTTTCGTGTTCATCTCCGGACAAATCCCCCTGGACGCCAACGGGCGCCTGGTGGAAGGAGATATCGTGGTGCAAACCGTCCAGGTGATCGCGAACCTCAAGGCCATTCTGGCGGCCGTGGGACTGACCCTGAAGGATGTGGTGAAAACCACGGTCTACCTGGCGGATCTGGCCGATTTTCAGGAAATGAACCGGGCCTACGGCGAGTTCTTCCCCCAACACCCCCCGGCCCGCACCACCATCCAGGTGGCGGGCCTGCCCCGGAAAGTGTCCGTGGAAATCGACGCCATCGCAGCGAAAAAGGAGTGGCGCGCTTAGAGTTTTTCAGGGGAGAGCCGGGGGGGGTCGTTTTTTCGTATTTTTTATCAGCAGTGTCCGGTTAGGAAATTGCATGCGGTGGTTCTGCCCCCCCTCACCCCAACCCTCTCCCCCCGAAACGGGGGGAGAGGGGGTAGGTTACGTCGTCGGGCTTCATGGCCGTAGAGCCTTAAATCGGCTCCATCTTTTCCCCTCTCCCCCAATGGGGGAGAGGGTTAGGGTGAGGGGGAAGTAATCTTCACCGCGTTAAGAAATACCTTGGCGAATTTATGGACTGTTATGCTAAGGATAACGAGCTTCCTCTAATGCAAAAACCTTACCGGACACCGTTGATTTTTTTATAAGCGTCCCCCGGCCCCCCTCCCGCAGACACGGCACCTCAAAATCAGCGTCAATGATTCCCCCTTTTGCTGCCGCCGCCAGGTTTGGCGGCCCTACCTGGCTCTAAGGAGAACTGAACGAGGTGCATCCAGGCTGACAAGTAAGGTCATGCAGGGCGCCCCCGGCCTTGTAGTCGCCCGGGCCGCCGGTCTTGCCATCAGGATCAGCGCTCTCATCTTTCTCAAGCCTGGCCTGGCCGTCAACCTCCACCTTCCATGTCCATATAGAGAGACTGGTCGGTTGATTGGCCGGAAGGCTCCGGCGACATGATCATTTGTTCATGTCGTTGGTAAGCGGCGCCATCTTCCTGGAGAAAGGTTGGGGTCTGGGCGCAGCCTGCTGAAGAAACGGCCAGGGCCAGGATAACCAGACCAATATTGCGCCAGGGATTTTTCCCTCGCATCGATTCACCTCCCCTGCCAAGTACAGTCAAGTGGTGCGTAATACCGTGTTCGTTTTGTAGGGGCGGGTTTGAAACCCGCCCCTACGAGAGATATCAATAGGTTATCTGGATGGTTTGTTTCATTTCAAAGGGAACACGGTATAAGACGCTCCCTTGAAAAATTTTCCACCACTTCTTTCAGGCCAGGCACAACTGTCACGTGGCAGTTTTAGGCCAACATCTCCTTGGCCTGGCGCATGAGTTGGGCGATGGCCAACCGTTGCGGACAGGCCTGTTCAGCCCGGGAGTAGTCCACCTCGGTCAACCGCTGCCGAATCGCCTCGGGCAGCCCGGTAAAGGTCTGCCTGGCCAGCTCCGGCTCCCCATAGTACCGGTGGTACATGAGGCAGCGCATGACTTCGCTCACGGGTACGGCCCCGCCCACGGCCTCCTGGCAGAGGTTGCTGCAGCCGGCGCAGTAGTCGGCCTGGGTCCCCAGGGCATACTGGCGCAGGGAATCGAACTCCTCCCGGGCCAGTTTGACCTGGTCCCGGGCTGCGGCCACATTGGCCGAAAGGATAGTCAGGTTGGGCATCTGGGAGCAGAGGCTGGCAATTTGGGGGTTCTCCCACACGACCTTGAGCTTGGCCTGCTTGTCCGTAAACCCCCGGGCCAGGAAGCGTTCGGCCATATCCAGCTTGGCCTCGCTGGCTTCCTTCTTCGCCCCCGGCCCGCCGGCCTGGCTCTTCATGGCCACCAACCCGATCCCGGCCTTCTCGCAGGCGTTCAAGGCTTCTTGCATCTTCGGGGCGTGCATGACCCGGAAGTTGTAGGTCATCATCACCGCGTCGATCCAGTCCAGCTTGGCCGCGCCCAGCAAGCAATCCTCCATGTTGGTGTGGGTGCTGAACCCGAAGAATTTTATCTTGCCGGCCTTCTTCATCTCCGCAGCCCAAGCCTTGAAGGCCGGGGTCATGTCGTTGATGCCGGTGATGGCGTGGATAAAGAAAAGATCCACGTATTCCGTCTGCAGCCGTTTGAGACTGTTATTCAAGCGCTCGGTGAGGTTGCCTTCCTTGGGGACGAGCTTGGTGACCAGGAAGATCTCTTTCCGGGCCTCGGGGTTGCGGGCGAAGAAGCGGCCCAGACCCTCTTCGCTCAGACCGTTGCCGTAGGCCTCGGCCGTGTCCCAGAAGGTGACGCCCCATTTCATCGCCTGCTTGAGGAGCAATTGGTTGTTGATAGTGTCGAACATGCAGCCCAGGTTGAGGATGGACACCTCCACCCCGGTTTTGCCCAGCTTGCGTTTGGGCATGGTCGCGGCCTTGGCCGCGCCGGCCGGCGGCTCCGGCGCGGCCATGGCCCCAGTCACGCCAGACCCCGCCACGGCGAGGCCGGCCAGGCCGACGGTCTTGACGAAATCCCTGCGGGTAAAGCCAGTTTCTTCCTTCTTCCGGGTCATGTTAGACACCTCCTATCGTAATAGAGAATAATACGAACCAAATATTGTGGAACCAAAGTCCCCCTTTTTTAAAGGGGGATTTAGGGGGATTATTAAGTGCTTATTTAATCCCCCCTGCCCCCCTTTAGAAAAGGGGGGTAAAAATCATGGCTTTTCTGGTTCCTATGCTAATACCTTAATGTCCATATCATTAAGTCCTGAATACGAGCGGATACACCTCATATAAATATGCATGAGCACACGCGAAAGGATCAATAAATGCGAGATCACGCCTGTCGGTTTCAGCCTGTATATAAGGTATTACAACAGCACCACCATCTATAACAGAAATATTGTCTGGCAACGACTCAAAGCCAACCAAGAGCTTCTTGGCATGAATTATCCTGTTCAGAGCGTCCCACAGCTCTGAAACTACCACCCCTTTCTTGGTAGGCTTCCATCTCCAGCGCTTCTGAGAGAGCAAAAACTTTGGCCTGTTTTCAACAGATTCTATCATGCGACGTGCATTAAGCGCAAAAGCACTTACTACCTCAATCATGCACGCCGAAGCTTCTTCCAGGAAGAGTGCATTATTTTTCGAAAACTGCGTACTTGCGAGACTCCAAAGGACAACAGCTTCTTCGGCCGCTCTGGCTGCTGAGTGTTTTGTAATTGCTTCCAAATAGTTACTCCCGTGCCTATCGGCTTCACGATGGCGACTTCGGTCCTCAAGGCTAAATGAGCATGCGCCCCGAGCGTGAACGGGATTCGTTTTCACTGTAAACGCGGATGGCGCGCCGGCCCGATACCGGGCATTCATGCTCGCACATGCCGCAGCCGATGCACCTGGCGGCGTCCACGAAAGGCCGCGCCAAGCGCACCACGATATCCACCCGGGCCTTGTCTGCCGCCAGGCCGTCGGCGGCCAGGGGACGCTCCAGGGTCAGCCTGGTTCCTGACACGCCGGTGATGCGCCGGAGCGCGGCCTCGGGCTGCCCGGCCGGGCGCAGGTAGTAGTCCCCGCTGGCCAGGTTCGCCCCGGCGGGGATGGCGGCCTCCAGGTCCACCCCCGAGCCCTCAACCCTGGCCTGGAGGGCCTCGCCGTCCCGGATGGCCTCGAACCCGGTGCGGGTGAAGATGGCCTTGGGGCTCACCGGGCACAATTCCTGACAGACCAGGCAGGGCCGGTCCATGGCCCATGGCAGGCAGCGGCCGCGGTCCACAAAGGCCGTGCCCATACGGATCGGCCCCTGAGCCGCGAAATCGCCGGTGCCTTGCTTCTCATCAAGGCTTAAGGGGCGGATGGCCGCGGTGGGGCAGACCTGGCCGCAGGCGATGCAGTTGGGCTGGCAGCCGCTGCGGCCGATGCGGTAGTTGACCGCGGGGGTCCACAGGCCCTGCACCCCGGCCTCCAACAGGGCGGGCTGGATGATGTTGCCGGGGCAGATGCGCATACATTGGCCGCACCGGATACAGCGGGCCAGGAAGCGGCCCTCGTCCAGGGCCCCGGGTGGACGGATGAGGCCGGGGTCGCGGCCCGCCCCGGCCAGCCCGCCGACCTCCCACATGGAGGCCACGAGCAGCCCGGCCCCGGCCACGATGAAGCCGCGTCTGGACAGATCCGGCAGCCCGACTTCCCCGGCCGCGGAGGGGAAACCTGCAAAAGTGACCCGTCCGGCAGGGCAGCGATTCATGCAGTTCATACACAACACGCACTCGCCGCCGATGAAGGTTCCCGAGGGACGGCAGGCCCCTTCGCAGTAGTGCTCGCAGATTTGGCAATCGCCGCAGTTATCCTCGGTTTTACCGATGCGCCAGGGGGAAAAGCGGCCCAACAAGCCGAACAGCGCCCCGAGAGGGCAAATGAATCGGCAGAAGAACCGGGGCAGGACCAGGTTCAGGCCCACCACCCCCAGGAACACGACCCCGATGAGCCAGGCCGAGGCGTAAGCGCGCGGCTCGTCGCTGAGCGCGCCCAAACCGTTATCGGCTAAGGGGAACAGGGCCAGGTTGACGCTGCGGTGCAGCAGGGGCAGCGGGTCAATAATCCCGGTTTGCACCGACCCCATCCAGGCCAGGGCCAGCAGGAAGGCCAGGAAGTAGTATTTCAAGGATTGCAGCCGGCGGTGGCGATTGGCCTCCATCCGGCCGGCCAGGTTAAGCCCCCGCCGCGCCACCCAGCCGGTTGCCTGGTTGATCGTGCCCAGGGGACAGGCAAAGCCGCAGAAGAACCGGCCCACGAACAGGGTCAGCCCGATGACGACCAGGGCCCAGGTGAGGGACGCATAGAGCGTGCCGGTGGCCAGGACCGTAGCCAGGAACGTAAGGGGGTCCAGGTCCAGGATCCAGTTGATGGGCCAGCCGCGCAACTGCCACCAATTCGCCCCCAGGGTGGCGGTGACGCAGAACCACAGGAAGATCACCAGGAAGAAGATTTGGCTGATGCGGCGGACGGTGACGATGCGCATGAGGGGTTGCCCGTGACTTAAGCGCTGGTGTTAAGCAGCACCGGGTTGAGCCGGCGATAGTCGGCCTGCCCTGCCCCGGCTTTCTCAGCCATAAGAATGTAGGGGACGTCGGCCAGGGTGCGCCCCAACAGTTCCACCCCCACCGCGTCCGCGGCCACGGGGTCGGTGGCGACCACCATGGTGCCGGTGTCCTTCAGATCGGACAGGGACCCGCCGGTGGGGCCGTTGGTCATCATGCTCACCGTGCCGTCCAGGACGCACAGGGTGGGCTTGAGCAACTGGGACAGCTCGGTGATGATGCCGTTGATGTCCTGGTGGAACACGTTGCGCCGCCCGCCCAGGAAACCATAGTAATTTTTGAGGGTCATGGAGGCCCCGGCGCGTTGGTGGTCTTTGACCGGGGAGACCACAATGACCTTGGTCACGCCCGTGAAGGCCCCGGCCATGACCGGCCAGTTTTGGAGGAGCTTCGCCCCGGGCAGGCTGACGGGCGCAAACAGGGCGGGCCGGGGGGCGATGACCCTGGCCCCGGCGGCCCGGGCCGCCCCGGCCAGCCCGGTGATCTCGAAGCAGCTGTCGGGATTGTTGATGGGATTGTCCGTCACCAGCACCTGGGCCGCCCCGGCCTTGAAGCACAGGCCGGCCACCGCGGCGAGGGTCTCCGGGTGGGTGGTGGCCCCCAGGGAGGCCGGGGTGGCGAACGCGGCGTTGACCTTGATGAGCACCCGGTCGCCCTTGCCGATAAAGGACTCCATCCCTCCCAGGGCCTTGACCCCCCGCTCGACCATCACCGCCCGGTCCGTGCCCCGGATGATGGCCATTTTTGCCTGCCCCGGGGCCATGGCGCGCCGGCTGAAATCCCCCAATCCGGTCAACGCCTTCTGTCCCTCGGCCGGGGCGGGGCCTTTCGGGTCATACAGGGCCAGGCCCAGGCCGCCGGTGGCCAGGGCCAGGGCGGAGGCGTACCCTATCCGCTTGAGGAAATCCCGGCGGTTCAACTCGCGGGTTTGTAGCCGTTCTTGTTCCTTAGTGGTCAATTTCATAAATACGATGACGTATTAGGTACTGGTATTGTCTTTTTACCATCTCTCATGCCGTCGTAGCGATAAAGTGTAGGCCAGAATAGTATCCCGCAACTCATCAATATTATGCAAACCATTGCACTTATGAGGAGCTTAACTTTATCGTTGTTTATGGCTTCTCCTTGAGTTCGTTCCGCAATTTGGCGGCGAGTTCCAGAGCGGCTTCCAGCGTGGTCGCATCATGCACCCCGGCCAAAGTCCGGCCCTCGACAAAGACCATTTCAAACGAGTTATCCAGGACGAGCGCCGGGATGTCTCCCGGCGAGCCCGGGGTCTGAACCTTCCGGTAACCGTTGGCGGCCAGAAAATCCAGGTAGCGCCGCGCCTCCGCCTGGGCCAGTTCCGGGGTGTCGCGGACTGCGACAAAGGCCGTGGCTTTACCGCTCTTCAGGCTGTATTCCCCGGTGAGCATGTTATTCAAACCCTCACAACCAAAGGTGTCGGCGGCGCACAGGCGGACGGTTTCCCGCACCAGGCCTTCCTTGGGAAAGAGGGCGGCCGCGTCCTTGGTTTCGCCCTCGGCGGGAATTTTGGCCAGAAGCGCGGTGGCGTAAGCCTCCAGGGATTTTTGCAGCGTCTCCGAGGCCCGGTCGGCCACAATTTCCACGTAAAACCGCCCCTGGGTGAAGAACAAGGCATTGGTCGTGGCATAGGCATTGGCGGTCAGGGAACTGCTGGGGGAACCGGAACGGCGTTGACCGCTGAACACGGCAAAGGCATTGGGGGCTGAACCCATATCGTAGAGGAACACCTCCACGTGCGCCCCCTCTACGGCGCCCAGGCCGAAGCTGCGGCAGGACATTTCTTTGAAGCCCGCGGCGAGGTAGAGATCGGCCTTGCCGTCAATCTTGTCGGAGAGGTTTTCCGGGCCGTAGCTCTGGGTGGGGGCCAGGGGGGTGAATCCGGAGACCTCGGGGATAAGCGCGGCCGTGGCGGCCTGGGCCTGGGTGGACGCGGCCTGGGGCCGGCCCGTAAGCTCAGGGCCGCGCATGGCCACGATCACCGCGGGGTTGAAGCGGGACTGCTGGATGAGCAGTCCGACGGCGATCAAGCCCAGCACGGCTAAAATCCCGTAACCGGTCAGCTTCTGGGCCGCGCCCACCTTTGCCTTTCGTCGTGCCATAAATCTTCCAAAGGGGCCAGCCTAGGGGGAGATTTTCTTCTTATGGTTCAAATCATAGATCGGGGCAATTTTGAGATCGTGTCGCAAGACCGCTTCCGGAGATTTGGCCATGAGTTCCCCGTCCTTCTGGATGAAACGCAGTTCGGCGCCAACCCCGCAGCCATCCGCGCAGGCCTGGTCCAGGTTAGATTTGGTTGAGCCATACTGCGGTTCCGCCTTACTCCGGTGGAATTTTTCCCGCCATTCGATCCATTGCTGGGGGGTCAAGCCGCTCTGGTCGATGAAGACGTAATAAACCACCCGGTCCGGGCAGTCCTCCTCCAGGTAGAGGGTATACTCCACGGGCTTGTCCGGGGCGCCTGGCCCGGCCGGGCGGTTTTTATCACCCGCCTCGATGAGCCAGGTCGTGGGGCATTGGCGAGAGGCGGCAAAGGCTTTCACCGAACCGAAAATGACCCCGGGGTTCATTTCGTCGGCCACGAAATTGCCGGCCAGGAACTTCTCGGGCGGGGTAAAAGCGGTCAGGGCGTTGGCTTGCCGCAATGACGTTGCCTTGGCGCTCGCCGCCAGGGCCGTCCCGTCATGGCCCACCAAAAGCATAAACACCAATAATATCAGTATCATGCGCATCATACCCCCTCCTGCCTCACGGTGGAATGTAAATATAGGGAAGGTGGCTCTCCGGCAAGGAATTCAGCTCAATGGCGACCATAACGGCGCCAGGGCGGATCAGCCACGGAACAAGTTCTTTATACCAAATTATGTACACGTCGACAAAAATTGCAACGGATATGCCGTGACCGAAATTATTGTTTAGATTTCAACCGTCTGGTGCAGGGCCGGAATCATCACCTCTTGGAAACCCAAATCGTGGCGCAGACGGGTGGCCAGTTCCTGGGCTGCTTCGGGATCGCCGTGCACGACAAAGGTCCGCGCCGGGGGCTGCTTGAAAGCCTGGGCCCAACTCAAGAGACCCGGCTGATCGGCATGATTGCTAAAGCCGTTCAGGGTCACCACTTCAGCTTCCAGGTGGTATTCCATCCCAAAGATCCTGACCATCGGAGTCCGCTCCACCAGGCGGCGGCCCAGGGTGTTGGGGGCCTGCCAGCCGACAATCAGGACCGTATTGCGGTGATCCTCAATATTGTTTTTTAAGTGGTGTTGGACGCGCCCGGCCTCGGCCATGCCTGAAGCGCTGATGATCACACAGGGGCTTTGCAGGCTGTGAAGCTGCTTGGACTGCTCCACGTCCCGAATGTACTTCAATCGCTTGAAGCCAAAGATATCGCGGTCGGGGTCCCCACGCAGATAGTCCTGGGTTCCGGCGTCGAAATATGCCGTATGCCGACGGAAAATATCGGTTACATTGACCGCCAGAGGACTATCCACGTAGATGGGGATATCAGGCAACTCGCCTTGGTTATAAAGCTTGTTCAGGAGGTATACCAGAAGCTGGGTGCGCTCGACGGCAAAGGCCGGAATGATTACCTTGCCGCCGCGCTTACTGGTGCGTCTGATCGTCTCTTTGAGAGCTTCCGCCGACCCCTCTATGGGCGGGTGGGTCCGACTGCCATAGGTGCTCTCGATGAGCAGGATGTCGGCAGTCTCCAGAAGAGTAGGGTCGCACAACAGCGGCACATGAGGCCGGCCCAGGTCACCGGTAAAGACCAGGCGCCGGGCGGGATCGCCTTTTCCGGACGAGAAATCGAGCCCCACGATGGCTGAGCCCAGCATATGGCCGGCATCGTACAGAGTACAAGTAACGCCGGGCCACAGAGGGTATCGCCGCTCATATTCGATTCCCTCAAAATACTGCAGGGCCTCAGCCGCGTCTTTTCGGGTGTAGATCGGCAAAACCGGCCGCTCGCCATGCTTCCGCCGCTGCCGGTTAACATACTCCACGTCCTCCTCTTGAATATGGCCGCTATCGAGGAGCATGGCGCCGCAGAGGTCAGCCGTGGCCGTGGTGCAAATAATCTTGCCCCGGAAACCTTGCTTCACCAAGTTGGGGATATTACCCGAGTGATCAATGTGGGCGTGAGACAAGACCACGGCATCAACGCCGCTGGCATCAAAGGCGAAATCCCGGTTCCGTATGCGGGCCTCGTCGCGCTTGCCCTGGTACAGGCCGCAATCAAGGAGGAGGCTCTTGCCGCCCACCCGGATCAAATGCTGAGAACCGGTTACCGTCTGGGCGGCGCCGTGAAAACTGATCTGCATCAAGTCACCTCAAGCCGTTATGTTGTATGAACCAGGCCCACCCAAGGGGGCGCCGGTCCAAAGTTGACGATTCGAACCTCTTGTCCCCGGCTTAAACCCGCCAACGTCACTGCCCCAAGGAAGCCCTGCTGATGGGGAATATGATAGTCCAATATTTTAAGAAAATAAATTGGTTTGTTCGAGCCTGGGCAGCATCGCCCTTCGGTTGGCCGCATACACCATTGATTTACGACCCGGCCTCCATAGTGTTATGCTTCATAAATTGTATGGCAATTATTTTGCCCGGACTTCCCAAAAGCTCTTTTAAAGTCCCCCTTTCCTAAAGGGGGATTTTAGGGGTAATACGGTTCACTTAAGGTTTGGCTATTTCGATGGGTTGCTGGGGCGAGGACGCCCCCCCTCACCCCAGCCCTCTCCCCCCGCCGGGGGGAGAGGGAGAATTACCGGATATCCTTCTTTATTCCCTCTCCCCCAATGGGG
>Ga0194126_10001339_pt1 | contig 41373 bp, 34 predicted proteins | sample TA2KigC150mmetaG_FD_148641 | JGI IMG/M metagenome (GOLD analysis project Ga0194126, IMG submission 148641) | Freshwater microbial communities from Lake Tanganyika, Tanzania - TA2015035 Kigoma Deep Cast 150m | ecosystem: Environmental > Aquatic > Freshwater > Lake | place: Tanzania: Lake... | reverse complement strand
TATTATTGCGAGGATTTTTACAAGGTAGTGGAAGGATGCCCGGTTCCTGTTGTTATGGCAGGCGGGAAAAAGATACCTGAGAGAGACGCCCTGCAGATGACTGCAAATGCTATCAAAGAAGGAGCATCAGGCGTTGATATGGGCAGAAATATTTTTCAGAGTGACAACCCTTCCGGAATGATTAAAGCAATAAGGGCAGTAGTACATAAAGGCGCTTCTGTTGATGAAGCATTTGAGATCTATTCAAAAAAATAATTTATTTATTTGAACTGGAAAGATAAAGAATTTTCGCTCATTCTCGTCCCGATATCTATCGGGACTCTGAGGCTTTTGCCTCTTTATTTTCTTAAATTAATTCACAATCGACTATCAGCAAAAGAATCCGCTCAAACACTATATCTTTCCATAAAACTAATTATATGAAAGTTGCGGTTTATTACAACAACAATGACATAAGGATCGAAGACCGGCCAATGCCCTCTATTTCCAATAATGAAATCCTGGTCAAAATGAAGGCCTGTGGAATATGCGGAACTGATGTAATGGAGTGGTATCGGATCAAGAAGTCTCCCCGAATTCTGGGGCATGAGGCGGCAGGAGAAATTGTTGAGATTGGAAGTAATGTTGAGGGGTTCAAAACAGGTGACAGGGTATTTGTTTCTCACCATGTGCCATGTTACAAATGCCATCATTGCATACAAGGCAATTATACTGCCTGCGAGTCACTTCATACTGGTAATTATTATCCGGGAGGTTTCGCGGAATATATCAGGGTGCCTGAAGAAAATCTCAGATACGGGACTTTTCTGCTTCCCGGGAGTCTTACCTACGAGGATGCTGCGATGATTGAACCATTGGCATGTGCAATTGCCGGCAAGAATCAGATAGGCGTGCAAAAAGGTCAGACAGTTTTGATAATAGGCTCGGGTATTTCAGGCATTCTGCATGTTCAACTTGCAAAGTTGAAAGGCATGAAAATAATCGCAACTGATATCAATGACTACAGAATGAATAAGGCGATGGAATTTGGTGCCGATCGGTCAATTGACGCAAGAGAGTATTCTGTTGATATTCTGAGAAAAATCAACGACGACAGATTGGCAGATCGTGTGATTGTATGTGCTGCTTCAAAACAGGCAGTTGACAATGCCCTGTCCTCTGTCAACAGAAAAGGAACGGTACTTTTTTTCGCTATCCCTCAAAATGATATAAGCATCCCTTCCTTGCGATTCTGGAGAGACGAGATTACTGTGACATTTTCATATGGCGCCGCGCCTGATGATTTAAAGCAGGCAATAAACCTGATTGACAGCGGCATGATCAATGTCAGAGAAATGATAACACACAGGGTTCCGCTGTCATCCATTACACAGGGCTTCAAATTGGTTGCTGAGGCTAAAAATTCTCTGAAGGTCGTAGTAGTTCCGGACAACGATATAACGATAGATAAATAATCTGATCCTGCCAGGGATTTCAGCAACTGGTAGAAGCTTTAGCTGATAGTTGCAGGCTCCGTCGTCTTATCAGGTTTCCCCTTTCTGTAGAATATGTGGAAGAATATTTGATTCCTTTTTTGAAGTATCTTGCTTAATAGCCGGTTCATCAATCTTTTTCTCTTCCTGCGGATGTTCCTTAGGAGGTCTGATAGGGCCGGGTGAAAAACCCGGGTCGATGAGATATGCATCTCTGAAATACTTATTCGCTTCATCAAATTCACGGAGTTGGTACAATGCATAGCCGATCCGGTAATAGACAGTAGCGTCAGGTTTCTTCTTTGCGTATTCTTTAAAAAGTTTTACAGCTTCTTTATATTTTCTATTGTTATAGTATTGAAGAGCTTTTTGGTATTCTGTGCTGGAATCGGCAGGGAATGTCTCTGTTGCTACAGAGAAGGTAATGATTATTGTGACTGCAATAAGTATTGCGGTTGTTTTTTTATGATGCAGCGACTTTATCGCAGAGAGATTTCTCATAGCCGGCCTTCTTCTCTTAAAAACCCTTCATCTTTCGCAAAAGGTATTTTGAAAAAAGCTTATCACTTACTGAGGATTTCGTCAACATTTTTATTCATTAAAAATTGTGACTTCAACTGTGTCTCCTTCATAGATTCCGAGTTTCCTCAACGGGATAACAATTGTTCCGTCTGCCCCTGTTAATGTTGTAATAAGCCCTGATTTGCCGAGCAGGGGCGCCGCCCATATTTCTCCATCTCTTTCTTCAAGGGCTACCCCTATATGTTCTTCTCTGCCGGGGCTTGAGGAAATGTTCCTTGCAATCTTTGCCTGTATAGTCCTTTTCCTGCTGTTAAATCTATTTTCTCTTGCTCCTGATTGAATTCCCAGAACAGGCCTGATAAAGATTTCGAAACAGATATTAACCGCTGCCGGATGTCCCGGGAGACCGAATACAGGCGTGTTTTCAATAACGCCTCCTATCATTGGTTTGCCGGGTTTTAATGATACGCCATGGAACAAGACACCCGGCCTGCCAAGATCATTTATCACTTTTGCAGTCACATCCTTTGTGCCTACCGAGCTGCCTCCTGAAATCAAGATCATATCCGAATCTCTCAAAGAATTTTCAATAACATCCTTTATGAGATCATACTTATCGCTGAAAATGCCTTTTTTTACAGGAATGCCTCCGGCGCCTGAAATCAATCCTGCAAGAGTATAAGAATTTATGTCCCTGACCTGGCCTGGCTTAACAGGCTTATCAGCAGGCACTATTTCATCGCCTGTTGATACTATAGACACTTGTGGTCTCCTGTAAACCCAAACATCCGTGATACCGAGACCGGCAAGCGCTCCGATATCCTGCGGTCTTAGCCTGTGACCGCTTTTCAAAATGCACTTACCCTTTTTCGCATCCTCTCCTGCGTGAATTACATTCTCCCCGGGTGAAACAGGTTTTACAACCTCTATTATGATTTCATCTACCTGCTGTGTATGTTCCAGCATCACAACAGAGTCAGAACCATCGGGAAGCATCCCACCTGTTGCAATTTTTGCTGCCTCACCCTTCCCCAGCGAAAAGCGAGGGGTTTCTCCCATGAATATTTCAGTTTTCATGTTCAGATATGACGGCATCCCCTCCGTAGCGCCGAATGTATCAGCAGAATTTACTGCGAACCCGTCAACCGTTGACCTGTGAAACGAAGGCAGGTCTTCAGGTGAAATGACATCTCTTGAAATTATCATTCCGTACGTTTTATCGATAGGCAGGCTGATTTCAGCGGGTCTTTTGAAGGGTGCATATGCAAAAAGGAGCTCTAAAGCCTTTTCTACCGGGATCAGTTCCTCTCTGCCAAGCATGTCTTTCATATGTTTTTCCCTTTATAAGGGTCAATTATATCTGTTCATCGTTTTATCTACCCCTTCTGTGATAATCGAGTAGATTACATCTGCTGCTTTCTGAATCGCTTCTTTCATTGCTGCAAGTTCTTCCCTCCTGAACTTCCTCAGGACATAGTCCTCAGCAGGCATACCTTCTTCTCTTCCTATACCGATCTTCACCCTTAAAAAATCCCTGGAACCTGTATTATCTATTATCGATTCAATGCCTTTGTGTCCGCCTGATGAACCTGTCTTTCTGATTCTCAGTTTTCCTGTTTCCATGTCAAGGTCATCGTGGATCACTATGAGATTTGCAGGCTCGATACTAAACTTTCTTAGCATATCCTGAATAACATGTCCGCTCAGATTCATATAAAGAAGGGGTTTTACAAGCAGGATATCATTTCCGTCTGCAGAACCCCTTCCGATTCTGAAAGTTTTTTTATCTCTTAAATCTATGTTATTCCTGCAAGCAAATTCCTCAATCACCATGAAACCGACATTATGTCTGGTTCTCTCATACTTTCTTCCTGGATTTCCGAGGCCGGCTATTAGCCACATAAATATAGTTAACTGTTAAAAGTAAAAAGTTATATGTTTTAAAAAAGATACCGAAGAGTTATTTTTTCGCTTCCTCTTCCTTCTCTTCTTCTTTCTTGCCCTTCTTGATCACCTCAGGTTCTGTAACCTCAGGCGCTGCAGCAACCTCCTCAACAGGCGCAACTGCTTCAACAGCAGGAGCTATAACATTCGCTATAACTTCACTATGATTTGTAAGAACCTTAATGCCTTCTTCAAGCTTCAGGTCGCCGACATGTAATGACTGGCCTATTTCAAGCCCTGAGATATCTATTTTTACATGGCCGGGGATTTTATCCGGAAGGCATTCAATTTCTATTTCTCTCAGCGGGTTCTGAAGCAGCCCTCCGTCCCTCTTTACCCCTATCGATTCTCCGGTAGTGGTTATATGCACACTCACTTTTACCTTCTCTGTAAGCAATACTTCAAAAAAATCTGCATGGAGCAATTCCCTCTTCGTAGGGTCTACCTGATAATCCTTCATAAGGGCAAGTTTGTTCTCGCCGTCTTTGAATTGAAGGTTTACCATAACCTGTTCACCGGAAGTTGTATTAATGAATTGCGTAATCTCCTTCTTGGGTATCTTTATCGGCAGTGAGTCTCCAGCTCTATAAAGTATCGCAGGAATCATATCATTCCTCCGCAGAGATCTTGCTACTCCTTTGCCTGTCTCTCCCCTTTTCTCTACAGCAATAGTTATCCTTTCCATTTCTCCTCCTTTTCCTTTATACAAAAAGCGAACTTATAGAAGATTCTTCATGAATCCTTTTTATCGCCTCTCCAATGAGAGTCGCTATACTCAACACAGTCAGTTTCTTACACTTTTCTTTTTTGCTGTCAAGCGGAATCGTATTTGTAACAATAAGCTCCTCAAGCTCGGAATTGTTCACTTTTTCAACCGCATTATGTGAAAGCACGGCATGTGTACATGCAGCAATAACATTCTTTGCTCCCTTTTCTTTCAGAGCTGAAACGGCCTGAATAGTAGTTCCACCCGTATCAATCATATCATCAAGAATAATAGCATCTTTACCTTTCACTTCACCTATTACGTTCATTATCTGAGATATATTTGCAACTTCACGCCTTTTATCAATGATTGCAATAGAGCACTGGAGTTTCTTGGCAAAAGACCTCGCCCTCTCAACACCACCTGCATCAGGTGAAACAATGACAAGATTCTGGGAATTATATTTGTTATGTACATAATCGAACAACACAGGTGAGGCATAAAGATTATCAACAGGGATATTAAAAAAACCCTGAATCTGTGCAGCGTGAAGATCCATAGTGAGCACCCTGTTTGTACCAGCGGCGGTTATCAGATCAGCAACAAGTTTTGCAGATATAGGCACTCTTGGCTGAACCTTTCTGTCCTGTCTTGCGTAGCCATAATAAGGTATCACAGCAGTTATTCTTCGTGCGGATGCCCTCTTGAGTGCATCCACCATCAAAAGAAGTTCCATGAGATTATGATTTACCGGCATACAGGTCGGTTGCAGAACAAAGACATCAGAGCCTCTGACATTTTCATTGAGATGAACCGTGATCTCACCATCACTGAATTTTGATACAGTAGCATCTCCAAGAGGTATGTCGAGATCATCTGCAATCTCCTTTGCAAGACCCTTATGTGCATTACCGGTAAAGAGTTTAATTCCCTCAGGCATCACTCCTCCAAATATAAAAAAGTTATAAGTTGAAAGTTATTAGTAAATTCGTGCTGGCTGGGGCGGGAGGATTCGAACCTCCAGATGGGAGATCCAAAGTCTCCTGACTTGCCGTTTGTCGACGCCCCACCTTTAAAAAAAGTTAAAAGTGAAAAGTCAAAAGTTGAAAGTCATTCCTTAATGATTTGTTTTGTTCCTTAACTTTTAACTCTTAACTTTCAACTCTTAACAGCGTTTCAACTATTGAGTACCAATTCGGCTTCATTGTCTTAGCAGCAGCAGCAGCCTTATCTTTATTCTCAAAAACACCAAATACTGTGGAACCGCTGCCGCTCATTCCGGAGATTGCCGCCCCTGTTCCCGTCAATTTTTGTCTTATCTGTCTGATAACAGGATATCTTTCAGCAACCACTTCTTCAAGATCATTATCGAGCATTTTCCCGAGGGAGGCGAAATCCTTCCTGTTTAAAGCCTGACAGAAAAGTTTAATATCAAAAGGTTTTTTTGTCAACTTATCCGTATCAAATTTGTCAAAGGATGTATAAGCCCAGGCTGTGGAAACAGAGACAGGAGGTTTAACAAGCAGAAGCATGACAGATGACTGTATTTTCAATGGCGTAACCTTTTCACCCCTTCCTTCGACCAGAGCAGAAGTACCGTTTAAGAAAAATGGAACATCTGAACCTATTTCTGCGCCAATTGCGTTTAATTCTTCTTGGCTTAATTGAAGTCCCCATAATGTATTCAATCCTGATAATGCATATGCCGCATCACTGCTTCCCCCGCCAAGTCCGGCGCCAACAGGTATCTTCTTTTTTAATTGAATTCTGGCTCCCTTTGTGCAGTGTGTATGTTTTTTCAGAATATTTACTGTTTTATATACGATGTTATCGTGAAGCGGGATATCCGGATCAGTCGCAATATCAACAGAATCAGCATGTTCAATTACGAGGCTGTCATAAAGGTTTACAGACTGCATCAAACTGATAATATTATGGAAGCCATCGTCTCTTTTTCCGACTATCTTAAGGAACCAGTTGATTTTTGCAGGGGCGCGCAAATAAAGTGGGGCAGATCGTGAGGGTAAATCAGGAATACACTGACGCGGAGAAAAATCTCTCCGGATCACAGCTTCTCCCTGTCTCCGTGTCCGAGTTCTTTTATTTTCTTTTCGACTCTCTCTTTTAAGCCTTCATCATCACCTTTTGTATGAAACTCAATCGATTTCTGCCAGTATTCCCTGGTTTTTTCTTTTAATCCCATCGTGTTACAGACATCCCCCAGATGTTCATATAAAACAGGATCATCTTTTACTTTTTCTACTGCCTTCAATAATATCTTCAGAGCATCATCGTATTTCCCTAATTTATAATATACCCATCCGAGGCTGTCCATTATGTAGCCGCTTTCAGGTTTCAGTTCAAGCGCCCTGTTTATGAGTGAAAGAGCCTCATTGAGGTTTATCCCTTTATCTGCATAACTGTAACCCAGGTAGTTCAGCGCTTCTGCATGTTTCGGATTAATTTCGATAGCCCTCTTCAAATACCCAGTCATCTCATCAAACATTTTTGCTTTTTCATATACTATGGCAAGATTAAAATTCAAATCTTCGTTGTTTTCAAAACGGGGGATTGCATCCTTCAATATTTTCCCTGCCTTTGCATAATCTTTTTTATGGATATATATCGTTGAAAGATAGAAATAAACTTCTGGTTTTTCCTTTTCGAAAGTCAGCACCTCTTCATAAACCGCAATTGCATCATCATCCCTGTTACTCTTTGAATATAAAAATCCCATATAAAGAAATGCGTTGAGATTTTTTGGGGCTTGCTGGATTATTTTCTTAAGTTCCAGTATGGCTTCATTGGTTCTTTCAAGTTCTCCAAGCGTTAATGCGAGATAGTATCGTATTCCTGTATTGTCAGGCCGGGATTCGAGCACAATCCTGAATTCCTCAACAGCCCTCTCATACTGTTTGTCTTCAAAATAGAGTATCCCGAGATTTATATGTATCTCAAGGTTTACAGGAAGCCTGCTGCTGATCTTCTCATACTGCTCTATCGCCTTATCCGTTTCTTTTTGCCTGAAATAGATCTGTGCCAGTCTTTCCCTGGCCTGAAGGTTGTGCGGATTTACTTCAATCGTCTTATTGTAATATTCCTCAGCCTCTTTCAGTTTATTGTTCATTTCGCTGATTATCCCTAAATTAAAATAGGCTGCATCAAAATTGGGTTTTTGTGCAATTGTCTTTTCAAAATATTCCGAAGCCTTCACCAGATCTCCATTGTCAATATAGAGCGATCCGAGATAATAGGTAGCCATTATATTATCAGGATGTTTGGCGCTGACTTCATCGAGGATACTGATAGCCCTTCCGTATTCTTTTCTGGAAGCATACAGGAGGCTCAGGAACAGGGATGCTTCCTGGTTCTCCGGCTCTAACTTCAGAATCTTTTCATAAATATTTATTGCGTCTTCAGTCCTTTTCTTGCTGTTATACAGTTCTCCAAGCAGCATGAGGACAGGGACATAATCAGGGTCTGACTTGATTATATCTTCAGCCTGTGATATTGCATCAGCCACCTTGCCTGTTCTGAGAAGCATATAACAAATCTGCGTTCTAAGGTAAGGAGATGAAGGATCAGACTCAAGGGCCTTATTGTAATATGCAATTGCCTCTTCCCACTTTCCTTCTTTTTCTGCAAAATAACCGAGCATATACTGATAGTAAGCATCCTTTGGAGGCAAAGGCCTTTCTTCCTGAACCCTGACCTGTTTCGCAGCGCATGAGAAAACAAAAATTACAAGGAGTGATAAAAACATTCTTTTCAGCATAATAAATTATGACACAAAGATAAGAATGATAACAAATGTGATAGAATTTCATATGAATTTTTTCGATATCATCTTTCCTCTCAATATAGGCCCTCTCACCTACAGATGTCCTGACGCATTTCTGAAAACAATAACCCCTGGCATGGCTGTGAGCGCCCCGCTGAAGAACAAGATAACAAAAGGGATAGTTATGGGTATATCTCCGGCAATACTATCCGGAAATATCAAGGAAATTCAGGATATTCACGGTGACAGCCCTGTTTTGAGCGACAGAATGGTCAAGCTATTGAAGTGGATGTCTGAATATTATATAGCTGAACAGGGGCTTGTCCTGAAAAACATGCTGCCCAAAGAAGCATTTACAAGCGTAAAGAAAAGAAAGACAAAAGTTCTCAGTCACTCTCTGTCGGAAAAGCTTAATGGAGAAGACAACGGGACAAATGTAATTAAGGTCAATAATAATCTGGTTGCTGATCTTATAAAATCATTTAAAAAAGAGACATATAAGACATTTCTCCTTCATGCCCCTTCTTCCTCCTATGAAGACTCATTGCTAACAGGGATACTCTCTGAAACCTCAAATGTAATCATTCTGGTTCCGGAGGTATGCCTAATAAATAACCTGTACATTTTACTAAACAGGAGTTTTGGAGAAAGGGTCTGTCTTTTACACAGTGAACTGAGCAGGGGGCAGAGATCTGAATCAATCGGCAGAATTCTTTCCGGCCATTCAGATATTGTCCTGGGCACCCGGTCTGCTGTTTTTGCTCCTTTGAAAAAGGTATCCTTCATTGCAGTGCTCCACGAACACAGCAGCTCTTATAAACAGGAGAACAGTCCATGCTATAATGCAAGGGACGTTGCAGTAATGAGGGGTTATCTTGAAAAGGCAGTCGTACTCCTCTCATCCATAAGTCCATCCATCGAGTCTTTCTATAACTGCAGATCAGGGAAATATACCCTGCTGAACCCTTCATTTGACATAAAAACACCGAAGGTTAAGGTAATTGATATGAGATACGAAAAACATATCAAACCTTATCTGTCGAAAACCATAACCGATGCAGCCGCAAAGCATATAAAAAACGACAAAAAGATTATATTTGCTATTAACAGGAGGGGACACTCAACCCTCCTTCAATGTATGGACTGCAGTCATATAGAGGAATGTCCTGCGTGCAGGATTCCGATGGTATTTCACAAGCAGGACATGTCAATGAAATGCCATTATTGCGGATACACCCTGTCCAAAGTACCTGAAAGTTGCAGCAAGTGCAAAGGCTATAACATACAACTACTTGGAGCCGGAACACAGCGGGTACAGGAAGACCTTGAGGCTCTTTTAGGTATAAAAGCCCTCAGGCTCGACAGCGACAGGGCAAAAAATAAATCAGAGGTTGAAGCTCTGATCGGGGCGACCTTCACAGATGCTAACAGGATTTTTATCGGCACAAAACTGATGACCAAAAGATTGGGGAGTGAAAGCAGATTCGCAATGGCTGCCATTCTGAACACAGACTTGTACCTTAATCTCCCTGATTTCAGGTCAGCAGAAAAGTCTTATCAGGAAATTCTATCTATTATTGATAAGATTGACCCTGATGGAGAAGTCTTTATCCAGACAAGGATGCCGCAGAATTATCTTTATAAATGCCTTAAGAATTATGACTACAACTCATTCTTCAAAGAAGAATTGCAGAGACGCAGAGACCTCTCCTATCCGCCATTTTCAAAGCTGCTGTTAATCAAATTCATAACCAGGAGAGACATCTCCGGCAAAGTACAGAATATAAAAAAACCAGTCGATGACGTTGAAATACTCGGTCCTTATATAGAAAAAAACAAAAAAGGTGAAAATGAATACAAATTACTTCTGAAATCCTCTCTACGTGAAAAACTTCACTCCACAGCAAAATCCCTGCTCCAGGCATTCAAAAACCAAAAGGACGTGAAAATAAAAGTTGATGTCGACCCTGTGAAGATTTAACAAAACTCTGCCCAAAATCTTTACTTGATTTGGTTCTGTGTATAAATGTATGGAAAAATCCAAAGGCTGTCATTCCCGCAAGTGAAGCGCGTCGGGAATCCTTCTCTGAAGACATCGGAAAGATTCTCTACGAGTCGTAGACCGGGAATGACAAACAAACGGTAAGAATATCGACTCATCCTCTGCGGGTTCAAGTTTGCAACTTGAAACCAAATATTTTGCACCTCATAAAACCACTGATTCAATGACAATATCGCTCTCTGGGTTGGCAGATGACCATAACCAGTCTCCCGGCTTTTTCACATATTGTCTGCGAACTGGATTTTCTGAATCGGCGAGAATTTGAAATCTGTTGTGTCGATCAAATATGCAATACCACTTTCTCACAGTAAAGGTAAGATAATAGATGCATGAGGTGAGTTCATTTGAAATCCTTACCGATGACATTATGGGCTATATTGTATCAAAACAAAGGGTTCAAGTTGCAAACTTGAACCCGACCAAGAGTACTTAATAGCCCTCAACTGATGCTCCCCGTGCGGATTACAGCAAGCAAATCATAACTCAGTTTTATCGTGCCGTAGCTTCCTTTTTGGGCTGCAGCTTTATGACTAACTTAAAATTAAGAGCGTCGGCGATTTTCCCCAATGTTTCGATGGTCGCCTTGTTAAAACCTCCACCTTCAAGTCTAGCGATAGCACTCTGTTTTGTACCAATCCTTTGCGCTAATTCTTTCTGAGATACCCCGGCCTTTCCTCTCGCTATAATCATTTTTTCCATAAGATCGAAATCGGGTTGCAACTCCTCCCATGCTTTCCTGAATTTCGGATTTTTCATGAGATCTGCCTTATGTTCCTCTAAGGTTGTCCCTCTTACATATTTCTTTTTCATCTATATCCTCCGTAGGCCTCTACTGTCTTTTTATAAAATCCTGCATTCTCTTTTCAGCTATGTCTATTTCTGCCGGCGGTGTTTTGTCTGTTTTTTTCAAAAAGGCATGCAGCAAAACAAACCTTCTTCCTGTGTATGAAAAATAAAAGATTCGGCTGTATCCCTTGCCGATCATTATTCTCAACTCCCAAATCTTCCCTTTAATGTGCCGTGTATATGGTTCTTTCAGCAATACGCCATATTTTGCTAAAAGTTCAATTTTCCCGATTACTTGGGCCTGCGATTTCTCCGGAAGACCATCAATAAAGTCTTTAACAGGCTCCTTATCTTTTGAATCTCTGTAATACTCAACAGTCCAGTTCATGTCACTTGTCAACCGAGTATAACATATATGTTATCTTCATACAAGGCAGCTATGCGAAATTCCGACAGCGCACATCACTTTTTCACATCCTTGCCAAATTCTTTGTTTCAGTAAAAATTCCACGGAGCTATAAAAATAACGCCACTGATGAAAAAGAGAAGTTCTAACTTGTACCCCTCATATACAGATCATACAGAGCTTTGCCGACGAAGAAATCTCCCCATGCTATGCCGATATCCGGGAGGGTAGACTTCAATAACATGGAACTCAGAGGTATTGACTTTACTGTCATCTCAGAGATGCTGAAATGAGCCATTAATATCGTGCCATAAATAACGATGAGACCGTTGAGGAGATAACCATACACAGCGGTCTTCCGTGACATAAAAAGGGCAGTGACCAATATTACGTCCACTAATGGGAACAGAGTTGCAAGGAACCTTGTAGGGTCGAACAGAAAAGTACCCGGGTGTAACTTGTCGGCGATCATAAAGTTGTGAATCCTGAGATGCAGCATCAACCCTGATAAAGCCAGTAAAAATAATGCTATTAATAACGTACTCTTCTTCATAGTTCACCTAAAAATTAAAATTTACCATGTGGCCGATATAAAAAGTGAGCCCGACGGCGACAATATGCAGGACCCACCAGCCCGGTTTATATCTCATGAAGTATTTAAGCATATTACCTCCACAGAATATGGCCAAGTACATATACCATAGTTATTCCTATACAGTGTATTATCCACCAGCCAGCCCTGAGAAAACCTATCTTCTTCGATATTTTCTCTTTTTCCATATTTCACTCCTTTTAACGATACACGTATTGTCAAAAATTAACAACAGAGACCATAGAAAAAATATTACATATCAAAAAGTTCAAAGAAACCACTGAGTTCACAGAGTTTTTACAAGCTAAATTTTCCCTCTGAGTCCTCTGTGGTTAAAATATCTTCCTGTGGTTTCATATTTTCCCCTCTTCCTGGCTGTTCCCCTCAAACTCATCCATCTTTTCGGCAAGACTCTTCCAGTTGCAGGTCTGCATGAGCTTGACAACCTGATGCACAGCCCCGCTCCCGATGATCTTCCATCTTTGATCTTCATTTTCAACACCATAGAAAGGCAGCATCAGAAAGAAGGCACGGTCTGTGTATTTTTTTATTGGCGATAGAACATCTTCCCGCCTCGTGTAATACGGGTCTTCTCCTTCCGCACATGGCTTTCCAAAAACATTGAACTGCCTGCATGATACCGGTCTCATTGGATGTACGGAACAGGCCCCTTCAACAAGAAAAGGACAGGCGTCGTTTTCTTTGTAATTTCTCAGTTGCGCCTTGATGACTTCACGAACAGGACCCTTGATCTTTTCTGTAACATACCAGGAAAGTCCGACCAGTTCCAGCGGATACACAGGGATAGTTTGATGGGTTTTGCAGCAATGCGAACAGCCCTTGCTGCAGGCTAATTTCCTGCCTGTCTTCAGCTCTGCCTTAATAGCTTCATCGATGCCCTTATCCACTATATAATAGGCATCCAGAAGCATCGGGAGCCAGGGATGTCTGTTTTCATCCGCATCAAAATGCAGTCTCTTTATATGATAATAGCCTGTTTTCTTCTGTTTTTTGTCTTTCATTGCATTAAATAGATTATATAGAATAATTATGTGGACTTTCTATTCATATCTATGCCTTATGCGAGATTTATCTCTAAATGGTTTGCCAATGTACCCAATATAAACCTCGGCATCATGCAGTCATTTCTGACTGAAAATGGCAAAAGCGTAAAGACCTTTCACTTTCATCTCGAGTTCCTTCCTTTTGTGCAGAAATACAATTCCCGGATTATAGAAAAATTTGTCGGACAGACAGAACAATTCGGTGTTGAATATATGGGGCTGGATTATGTTTTCGCTTCCCTGCTTTTTGAAGATAAATACCTGAAATCAAAAGACCTGTTCAGGGAACGGCTTGAATCGATAGGATTGACTTTGACTGATTTCGAGGAAATGAGGGAGATCACAAGGGCATTCACTGAATCAGCATTTCTGCGCTTACTGCCGTATTTAAGAGATACAAAGCTCGTCGGATTCAGCTCTTCTCACTATCAATTAAGCAGTTCTCTTCTGATGTGCTCCAGAATCAAGAATATCTATCCGGATGTTTTGACAATTGCAGGAGGGAAAGATTGTTCAGGCGCATTTGCGCACGATCTGATGAAAAGTACGGATTTTCTGGATTTCATCGGGATCAGCGAGTGTGAAGTAACTGTTGAAAGTCTGCTCGAACATATTAATGATAATACGAAAGATCTTTATAATGTTATATATAAAGAGAAGGATGGGGAGATAAAAAAATCTCTTTCCAAACCGAATGTCTCAATAAATTCCCTGCCTTTTCCTGAATATGATTTTGAAGATTTACCTGTCAGCCCGGAAGAAATTATTCTCCCGATTGAATTCGGCAGGGGTTGTCCATGGAAAAGATGCACCTTCTGTCCCGATGAATCATACAACATCCTGTGCCAGGCAAAGTCGGCGGAGCGGATAAAAGGAGAGTTCGAATATTATCAGGGCATCTCAAAAGACCTCAGGAATTTCTTTATCCTGGACTCTGACGCCCTTAAAGACCCTAAAGTAATCATTGAGACATCAAGATATCTTGAACCAAAGAATCTCAACTTCATCTATGCGGAATTCCGCGCAGAGAGGATGGACAAAGAAGTATTAGGCTCAATCATGCGCTTCGGCAACTGGGTCTCAAACTCCCAGATCGGGATCGAAACCTTCAGTGACAGGATTTTAGAGGTAATGAACAAAGGGGTCACAGTCCTCAAGAATGTGGAGGTATTGAAGGCAGCCGCTGAACTTGGTGTCCCGGTTCAGTTCAATCTCTTTACCTGTTTTCCGAAAATGACCGAAGAGGATATGAAAGAAAATTTCAGGGTAATGGACAGCATCACGCATATCCTGACAAGTGAAAATATCCTTGTATATCCTGGAGAATTTTATCTGCCGACAGATTGTCCGGTTTTTCTGAATATTGAAAATTATGGTCTGAAGAAACACAGCGATAACATTTTCTCATTGATTTTTGTAGATTTCGGTATGCCCTCTTATTCCAACTATCCTTATCCATATCAGTTTGATAACGATGATGAACAGTTCCGGGTCTCAGGTTTAATAAGGAAGAAGGTTGAGGAGATCAAAAGTAAGAGCCCCGGCGATAATTATATGGTCTATTCCAATTCTTTGAATGCGCTTCAGATTGAGGTTTGTCGTGATGGCCGCAGATCAACCCACACATTGAATTCGAAAGAAAAGGACCTGTATCTCTCTGCTGTTGAAAAAGCACAGGAGATAGAGAAGGTATCTGAAAAATCAGGCATTCCTTTAGACACTGCTTCTTACATGCTTAATGACCTCGAGCAGAAAGGCCTGATACTCCTTTCCTCTGACAGAAAGTCCTTCCTGTCCTTAGCAACAGAAAACAAAAAGAAAAGACAGAGTTAAGAGGACCGACAGTGGGCAAAAAACCTGATAAAAAACAGGATAACCAGTTGAAAAATGATATTAAAATCTGGTGTCCTGACAGGGAAAGTTTTCAGTATGTGAAAGTTTGTGATATGAACTGCAAAAAGAAGGGCAGGTGTGAAGCGTTCAGGGATTATCTTGAGCCGAAATTATTCTAACCTGTTTTACTCATAAAATTAGGATTACCTGCCCGTGGGAGAGTATCCTCGCTCATTCTCAGTCGTTCCTCCTTGCGAGGCCTTTGCCTCTTTATTTTTTATATAATTTATTTGAATATCGGCAAAAGAATCCGCTCAAACACTCTCCCCCAGGCAGGCATGATAAAAATTCATAAATGTTATGGGCTATAATTATGTTAAAATTTGGAAGGAAATTATATGAGATTAGTCATCATCGGTGGGGGTATATCCGGTCTTTCTTTAGCCTATTTTCTGCTTGAGCAGAAGCCTTTATTAGACATCGTTGTCCTTGAGTCTGAAAAAAAAGCCGGCGGCAAGATATGGACTGATAAGACTGGAGGGTTTTTGTGTGAAGGCGGGGTTAACGGCTTTCTCGATAACCGTCCGAAAACCCTGGAACTTGTCTCCAGGCTTTCCCTGACGCCTTTAAGAAGCAATGATAATGCAAGGAAAAGGTTCATATTCTCTGAAGGGAAACTCCATCGCCTTCCTGAATCACCTCCTGCATTTTTTGCCTCAAACCTGCTGAGTTTAGCCGGCAGGCTGAGGATCATATGGGAAATCTTTGCTGCTAAGGGAAGCGGAGATGATGAGACACTTGCAGATTTTGCAAAAAGAAGGCTTGGGAAAGAGGTATTTGAGAAGCTGATTGACCCGATGGCCTCTGGTATTTTTGCCGGAGACCCGGAAAAGATGAGCCTGAAGAGCTGTTTTGCGAAAGTCTATAACCTTGAACAGACTCATGGCAGCCTGATAAGGGGCATGATTAAACTCCGGAAGGAGGCGAAGAAAACAGGTAAAAAAGTCGGAGCCGGCCCCGGAGGTGTTCTGACTTCATTCTATGACGGCATGGGAACAATGATAGGTTCTCTTTCAGACTTTTTGGCTGAAAGATTAAAGACAGGCGCGAGCGCTGTGTCAATCGATAGAAAGGGTGATTCCTATATTGTTTATCTGTCGGATGGCTCCGGTATTGAGGCTGAAACTGTTGTTTGTGCAACCCCGGCTTTTGCAACTTCAGAGATGGTAAAGGTCATTGACAAGAGCCTTTCTTCGAGCCTCAATGAGATCTATTATCCGACAATCTCCGTTGTATGTCTTGGATATAAACGTGAAAGAATCAATCTTTCTCTTGACGGATTCGGGTTCCTTATACCTTTCAGGGAAGGCAAAAAAATACTGGGGACATTATGGGACTCAAGCATTTTCCCCAACAGGGCTCCGGAGGGTTATGTCCTGCTCCGAAGCATGCTCGGTGGAGCAAGGAGATCCGAACTCGCAGAACAGGACGAAGGCAAGCTTATAAGCCTGGTCATGGCTGAATTGAACGATATCATGGGAATAAAGGCAGAACCTGATTTTGCAAAGGTCTACAGACACCCGAAAGGTATCCCTCAGTATCCGGTCGGCCATCAGGAAAGACTATCTGAAATTGATAAATTAACCAGTAAATTCAAAGGGTTTTACATTACTGGGAATGCCTATCGCGGCATAGGAGTTAATGATTGCATAGAAAATTCATATAAACTTGCAGAAAGGATTATTAAGGAGATATAATTTAACCTATAAAGTGTTGCAAAAAACTCATCTGATTTTTGTCAGAATGACATACGGCAAAATATTTTATTAAAAACAGGAGGGAAAATTGAAAGAACAAGAGATTGCAGAACTCCTAAAAAAAGAAAATGAAGAATTCAGGAAGCTGAGCGAAGAACACAGGGGCCTTGATGTACTCCTTGCAGAGATTGACAACAAACGCTATCTTACTCCGGAGGAAGAACTTGAAAGAAAAAAGATTCAGAAGCAGAAACTCCTGAAAAAAGACAGGATGGCTGAACTTGTAAGAGAATACAAAAAAAGCATTCCGGTAAATTAGAAGCAGAAACTGATAACTGAGAAGTAAGAACTGAGCGCAAAGGAATTGCCTCTCTCATTTCTTGCTTCTCAGTTTTTATTTCTTATATGCAATAAATCCACATCCCGGACCAGTGGGGAAATGGATATCAAATGCAAGGAGGTTTTTATGAGGAGCAGGATTATAAAAGAGGGTCTTGAGCGTGTTCCGCACCGGGCACTGCTTTATGCGACAGGAATCGCAAAAAGTGAGATGAAAAAACCGTTTATTGGTATTGCAACAAGTTTTACCGACATCATTCCTGGTCATATAGGTATGCGGGATCTTGAAAGATTCATTGAAAAGGGGATACATGCCGCCGGAGGCTATCCATTCATTTTCGGGATTCCCGGTATCTGCGACGGTATTGCGATGGGACATAGCGGCATGCACTATTCCCTCCCATCAAGAGAGCTGATTGCCGATATGGTCGAGACTATTACCCAGGCGCATCAGCTTGACGGCCTTGTGCTTCTCACAAACTGCGACAAAATAACCCCCGGCATGCTCATGGCTGCAGCAAGGATAGACATTCCGGCGATTGTTGTGACCGCCGGCCCCATGCTCTCCGGCCATTTAAGGGGGAGAAGGCTGTCTCTCGTTAACGATACCTTTGAGGCAATCGGGAAATATAAGAGGGGTCTGATCAAAAAGGATGAACTTGACGCCCTTGAGATGTGTGCGTGCCCGGGCGCTGGTTCATGTCAGGGAATGTACACGGCAAATACCATGGCATGTGTTACCGAAGCATTGGGAATGAGCCTTCCGGGGTGTGCAACTGCTTTGGCCGTATCTGCCGACAAGAGAAGGATAGCCTTTGAAAGCGGGCAGAGGATTATTGATTTGGTAAAGCATAATATTACGGCAAGGAAAATATTGACAAAAAAGGCGTTCGAAAATGCAATAATGGTTGACCTCGCACTCGGCGGATCAACAAACACCGTCCTCCATATCCCTGCCATCGCACATGATGCAGGCGTTGAACTGCCGCTTGAGACATTCGATGTATTAAGCAAAAAGACTCCGCATCTTGCGAATATGCTCCCCGGAGGCGAACATTATCTTGAGGACCTCGACTGGGCAGGCGGAATCCCTGCTTTGATGAAACGGCTGAAAAAGAACATGAATAATATGATTACGGTAAGCGGCAGAAAGATCTATCAGATTGCTGATTCCGCCGAGGTAGTTGATGAGAATGTTATAAGACCTTTGAACAAGCCTTACCATAAGGAAGGAGGCATTGCTATTCTGAGAGGGAATCTTGCACCGGATGGAGCAGTTGTAAAGCAGTCTGCCGTCAGCCAGAACATGATGAAGTTTGAGGGTAAGGCAAAGATATTTGATTCTGAAGAAGAGGGCATGAAGGCAATCCTGAACGGAAAGATCAGGGCAGGAGACGTGGTTGTTATCAGATATGAAGGACCCAAGGGAGGTCCGGGCATGAGGGAGATGCTGTCTCCGACAGCTGCGATTGCGGGAATGGGATTAAGCCAATCAGTGGCGCTTATAACAGATGGACGGTTCTCTGGTGGGACAAGAGGACCCTGTATAGGGCATATTTCACCGGAGGCGATGGAAGGCGGAACAATCGCAATCCTCAGGGATGGAGACAGGATACGGATCGACATTCAAAAGAGAAAAATTGACGTCGTCCTTTCTGATAAAGAGATACGGGAGAGGCTAAGCAAATGGAAGCCGCTTAAGCCCAAAATAACAAAGGGCTATCTTTCAAGATATGCGAGAATGGTCAGCTCTGCCGGAAGCGGAGCTGTAATGAAATAATAAAAGGGTAATCATATAGGCAGCAAAAGCTTGGTGGCAGCACCTTTATAAGCGTGAAGATATTACATAGACACTTACATTTTTTATAGGTAACGATAAATCACTGGCGGGTTGAAAGCTTGACCAGTAGATTTTGTTGTTATGTCAATTCTTTTAGTATGTGTTTTGCGAGATTTTCGTCTATTTCGTTATGTCTTGGGATAGGCTGTTTCTTGCCAGTGGTCGGATTTTTATAGAGATCATGTCGGCTACCATGCCTTACGAGAATGCATCCTCATCAGTTAACCTCCTGATGAGGTCCTTCCTCTTCATACTGCCAATTCAAGTTTCTTAACCTTATGTTTTTCAGGAACATCTTCTATCGTCATCATGATATATGCTTCTCTCATGTTTTCTTCAAGTTCTTCCATTGTTTCCCCCTGTGTCATTATTTCAGGATGTTCAAGTAATTTGCCTACCCAAAATTTATCACCCTTCCAATAAATCATGTTAAATTTAGCTTTCATATTAAACCCCACTCCATTTTCCAAAATGATACCATGTTTACAATATTTTTTCAGACATAACGGTATGGGTTAGGTGCGCTGTAACGCGTCGCCTGCACCCCCTTGTTGACCATCCGCATCCTTTGTAAAGATATGATGACTACCCTGCCAATTAAGAATTATTGCAATATTATTACTATTTTGGCGTCCAGATACATTACATCATTCAATAAACAGATGAGGTCATAAGTTTCCATTGCAGTTGCATAATTTCTGTAATTCTTAAAATGCGATAAAGACTTCTCTGACCGGCAGATTCAGCAGACTGAAGAAGCCGCAAGAATAATGTCCCTATTTACAGAAGTTTTCACAATCAACTATGCAATCTTGTCTTACCAGAGAATGCCGACCACACTTCTACCGGACTCAGCTGCCAGTTCAGCAATGCCACCCTTAAGCATAAATGCATTCATAAACCCTACTGCCCTTAATGCTGTTGACGCTGCAGCTGCCCTGGTTCCGGTGTGACAGACAATAACTATCTTCTTGTCTGTTGGCAGGTTATTCAGGTTTTCTTCCTTAAATAATTCGTGCATGGGGATCTTAATGGCATTTTTGTATGTTATTCCTACAATGCCCATTTCCTGAGGAGTTCTGATGTCAAGTACTACAAAATCTTCGTTCGCCTTTATCATCTCAAAAATCTGTTTGGAATTAACCTCACAGGGTCTTTTGGCAATCATCTCAGGGGTCATCTGGGAAAACATGGAATCAAACCTTAATGCAAGTTGCTTGTCAAACCCATAGGAAAGGCTGAACAATGAAAAAACAAACAAAAGACTTAAAACGATAACCTTTTTCATAATGACACCTCCGAATTCTGTAAATTTTTTTGAACAATATGGTGGATGCCCATATTTTGCACCTACCATAATAGCCTGCTTTAATTATAACCTATTTTATACAAGAGAACGATTACATTTGCATTTTGTTTATAACCCCTGAACTGTGCGGTGGCGGAACGCCATTTGCACGAGTGGAATGTTATGCGCTCTTTTTATAAGAATTTAGAATTTAGGGTCAGGTCTTGAAATATCATTTTTGTACTCTATGTAATCTAATTTGGGGGTGTAACAGGTAACGATTTGCCAGCCCTAATTATTTCCACCGCCTGCGCAAAACGCTTATGAAAGGTGTCTTCAGTAAGAGTTGTTGCCAGATTCGTAGCTATCCTGCGCTTTGTAACAACAGTTACTTTAGTAGAATTCTGATCAATAGTATCTATCCATGCGCCCATGACTGCGCCATAGGTAATCAAATTCACTCCGCTACTTGTCAGCATGTAATTGTCTTTACGATGTTCCTCTATTGCATCAGCCCCTTCCCAGCGGAAAACAGCTTTTGCAATGTCCCATGCCTGATCTCCAGTTACAGGATAAACCTTGCTCGTTCCTTCGGCTTTAGATCGGGCGACGTCACCCATAGTCGCACATCCAGTAAGTATAAGAACCAACGTTATTACTACTCCCAAAACTGCAAAATTGCCTTTCTTCATTTGCCTCCTCCTTTTTCGGTGCTCTTAATTTCCGATAACTCGGTTATAGACGACCATGACGCCTTTTTCCTTATTAATATTGTCCGCTTTACTTGTACAACAATGATTATACGCAATCGGTTTTATTTGACAAAAGTATACCACAGTAAATTTCGAAATAATTCAATTGTCATCTAAAACAACTGGTAAGCTATTTGGCAGAAAAGTCAGTCTTTGTCATTGTCCGGCTTGACCGGACAATCCAGAAACTATTAATAAGACTGGATTCCCCGATCAAGTCAGGGAATGACGTACTATTTTATGGACCGACACTAAATATTGATACTTATATGATTCCCACTTGTTAAATAGCGCCTTTCATCGCGCTCATTCTTCCCTATTTTCTCCCTTCACGGTAAACTAAAAATATGAACGATAATATATTCACTCCGGCATACCTCTTGCTCCCTCCCGGTGTATTGTCTGAGAAGGTTAGAAAGGCAGAAGAAATCCTAAAAGAATGCACCTTGTGTCCGAGGCAGTGCAAAGTTGACAGGACATCGGGCGGCAGGGGTTTCTGCAAGACAGGGGATAAGCCGTTCATATCGAGCTACGGCCCCCATTTTGGTGAAGAAAGACCTCTGGTAGGCAGGTTTGGCTCAGGGACCATTTTTATGGGCAACTGCAATCTCGGCTGCATCTTCTGCCAGAACTATTCGATAAGCCATCTCGGTGAAGGCGCTGAAATGTCATTTACAAAACTGGCGGATATCATGCTTTCGCTCCAGAAGCAGGGATGCCATAACATCAACCTCGTCACACCCACCCACCAGATGCCGATGATGCTGAGGGCTATCATGATTGCTTCTGAAAAGGGTTTAAAACTCCCCATTGTCTATAACTGCGGAGGATATGAATCTCTCCATGCGATACAAATACTCGACGGTATTATTGATATCTACATGCCTGACTTCAAATATATCGATCCTGCGATGGCAAAGATGTATTCCAAGGCAGAGGATTATCCGGAGGCTGCAATGGCTGCAATAAGAGAAATGCACAGGCAGGTCGGAGACCTCGTCACTGATCAAAGGGGAATCGCAACAAGAGGGTTATTGGCAAGGCATCTCGTGTTGCCGGAGGGGATTGCAGGTACGGAAGGTGTAGTCAGGTTTATTGCTGAAGAAATCTCAAAAAATACCTATATCAATATCATGGACCAGTATCATCCATGCTATAAGGCATTTGATTATCCGTCATTAAACAGAAGGATTACCCATCAGGAGTATGCCGATGCAGTACAGATGGCGATCGATGCAGGATTAAAAAGGATAGACGGGATAACATTATAAACGAGTTTTCACCTTATAATTCGTAAGAGAGGACTGTATTTGAGCGGATTCTTTTGCCGATAGTCCATCAATATGAATTCTGGATATAAAGAGGCAAAAGCCTCGCAGTCCCGAGTTCATCGAGGGACGAGAATGAGCGAAAATATAGTCCTCTCTAACGAATATTTTTCAGGTAAGCTCTACAATCTCACCATCCATCTTTTCTAAATCAACCAGTGCGACGGTAGACTTTCCATAGAGCCAGGCGCTTACTTCTCCGGGATTGACAATAAGGGCGCTTTTTACCTTCCTTATATCAGCCGTATGCGTATGTCCATAGATAACAAGGTCGAAATGGCCGCTCTCTGCAAGCGCATCTGCGACATAATGCTCATGCATAACTACTATCTTCCTGTTGTGCAGTTTGAATATATACGGCTGGTTGTAAATATTGCCCTCAGACCTTTCCAGAAGCAGGAGTTTGTCGCCGTCATTGTTCCCGAATATCCCTGTATATTTGCATTTCAGTTCTTTGAAGGGTTTTAGTGTAAAAGGCGATGTGTAATCTCCTGCATGGATGACATGCCCGACCTTCTTATTATTGAATAGTTCTATGGCCTTTCTGACAAAGATCAGATTGTCATGGGTGTCTGACATAATTCCTATAAGCATACCCGGTTCTCCTTTAACCTTTTGTGGAATCCTGAACTATATTCACAACCCCGATCCTGATCATCATTACCGCTATTGATGCAAGAAGAAGCGCCATAACCTTTGCAATCCCGATGACGCCTCCTCTGCCGACAATGCTGATAATCCGCTCTGCGTTTATGAGTGAAACCCATATAATGAGCAGATTGAGTATTAATGAGACAATAGTCGGTACAATTCCGTAAAGATTCACAAGCAGCAGAATATTAGTAAGAACAGCCGGCCCCACAATTAAGGGAACCCCAATGGGAACCACGCCGACCTTCAGATCAGGCTTTATCCGCTCTTCTCCGCTTTGCACAAGGTCACGCACTGCGAAAACGAGGAGCACTATTCCTCCTGCTATTTTGAAATCATCTGTCGTGATTCCGAGTATCCGGAAAATAAGCTCTCCCAGCGCTATGAATAAAAAACTGACGATTATGGCTGTGAGTATCGAATCCCGGACAACCACCTTCCTTTTTACCTTTGTCATCTCCTTTGTAATCGAGATAAAAATAGGAAGCAGCATAAATATATTAGTTGCAACAAAGAGAGGGATAAAGGTATTGGGCAGTATCTTGAGAATATCTTCCATGGCTTTAATTATAATACTTCATGCTTACTTTTGCAGTCAGTGAAGAAAAGAACAAATGGCTCAGGGAGCATATGGATACGCTTGGTATCCTTGAAAAGGATATTGAAGAAAAGTTCATACGCTCATCCGGCCACGGAGGGCAGAATGTCAACAAGACTGCAACCTGCGTTTATCTGAAACACCTCCCTACAGGCATTGAAGTGAAGTGCATGAAGGACAGGAGCCAGTCCATCAACCGTTTCCTTGCCAGACGTGAACTGGTCAAGAGAATCGAGGGGTTATCAGGACTGACAACAACGAATGATATCAAGAGAGAGAAGATCAGGAGGCAAAAGGCAAGGAGCAGAAAAAGGGCAAGAATAAAAAAGGATTCCGGACAAGCCGGAATGACAAAAGAGTAAAACGAATTTTTTATTTGGAGTTCCTACTGTTTTGTCTCTGCTGTCTACAGTCTACTGTCTACTACCTACTGTCTTATTCTCCTTTAATAATCCTCCTGTCGTATAAAAAATACCCTGCAGCTATGAAGATGGCGCCGAGTATCAACAGCTTGATCATATTCGGCAAAAGCAGGTCCAGGGAAGCCCCCCTGATAAGAAGGCTGATGCCCAGATCCATATAATATTTCAACGGTGAGATGACAGTCAGTTTCCTTAACCATTCAGGAAGCGATTCAGGTGGCACCCACCCGCCTGAAAGGAGAAGCATAGGCGCAAAGATTGCCATGGTAAGCAGTCCTATCTGACTGAGCCTTTTTGCTATGGATGCAATAATAAATGCAAGACCTGTGGTCGCAAAGCTGTAAATAAGACTAATCAGCAGGAACTCAAGGATAGTCCCCTTCAGACGAAAACCAAGCCAGAGGGAGAGGACAAACTCATAGCTGAACCCTATCATGCTGAGCAGGAATATCGATGCAGCTATCACCTTCATTAGTAGAAGCTTCTGAATACTGAGCGGTGAGATCATGATCTGTTCAATGGTCCCGTACTCCTTTTCCTTGATGAGTATGGAAGCAGGCAGTATCATCCCGATAAGGGTAACGATCATAAAAAATTCATTGATTCCTTCAAAGAGTTTGTCATTTGCCTCCTCATTAAAACATATCCTGCTCTTGGTATTGATAGAGGGTAATCCGGTGATATTATTCACCTTGAGCATTTCCATCCTGAAATCATTCGAGTATTGTTCAATGATTATATTGAGGTATGCGGAACTCAGATATGCTGCTGAGCTCTGTGTTCCATCAACAAGCACCTGAACCGACGCGCTGTTTCTGTGAAGATCCCTCTCAAAACCGTCTGGGATTACCAGTGCAAGGATTGTCTTGGATTCATTGAGCAGATAATCTATCTCCTGACGGTTGTTTATGATATCAGGCTGTTTAAAGGCCGGCGGCTTGATCCGGTCAGTCAGTTCGCGGCTTCTCAATGAATGGTCTTCGTCATATACACTTATGGATACATTTTCGGGTATCAGGTTGAACCCCTCTGATGCAATATAAATATCGAGTGTGAATGCGTAAATGACAAAGATAAGGAGACCCCTGTCCCTGAGTATGTGGAGTAGTTCCTTTTTTATCAGCTGCCACATGGCTTACCCTTCCCTTTTCCTGAAAGCAAGGATCCCAAGAGAAAAGAGGATGCAGAAATAGAGGACGAGCAGCAGAAACTGCGGGAGGAGATGGAAGAAGTTCAGATTTTTCAGATAGACGCCGTGGATTATCTTCATGAAATGCATGGTGGGATAGATATATGCCATGATCTTTGCCCCGCCCTCAAGGTTCGTAACCGGGATTAAGAGACCTGAATACAGGAAAGCCGGGATGACAGTAACAATAACGGTCACGATCTGGGCAGACACCATTGTCCTGGTCACTGAAGAGACGAGAAGGCCGAAGGAAACATTGATCAGGATGTAGACGAGGGCTCCGGGTATGAGATCGAGTATATTTCCCTTCATGGATATCTGAAAAAGAAATCTCACTGTAATGACCAGCACCGTAAAGTTGAGCGCTGAAATAAACAAATAGGGAATGATCTTGCCTACCAGAAATTCCCATTTCTTTATTGGAGTGGAATAGATGTTATAGATAGTGCCGAACTCCTTTTCCCTTGCTATGGCAAGAGCTGTGAGCACCGCCGGATTCATCAGCAGGATAATGGCAATGAGGCTGGGCACAAGCGCATAACTGCTCTTCAGGGATTCATTGAAGAGATACCTCGTTTCCGTCCTTATTGGCTGACCTGTTGTCATCCGGCCCCCTGTCTTCTGAATCTTTTCACCGATCAATTCCCTGTTGAAGGAAAGTATTATCGCCTGGCAGTAGCCTTTTATTGTAAGAGCCCTGTACGGATAACCTCCGTCGATCAGGAACTGGACCTCTGCATTCCTTCCCCTGTAAAGCTCCCTTGAAAAATCCGGGGGTATCACCAGTACAGCCCTCAACTCGCCGCTGGTAAGCAGTTTGTCAGCCTGCTGTGGAGAAAACATCTCGCCTTTCATATCGAAATTCCTGCCCTTGAATTTTTCGATTAGCTGACTGCTTATCTGACTGTGATCATAGTCAATATAACCGAAAGGCATGTTTTCAATGTCCAGGCTGATGCCATATGCAAAGACATTGAACATTATGAAGGGGACCACAAAGGCGAGCATGAGAAAAAGACGCACCCTCACTATTTCCTTAACCTCTTTTGAGGTGATCGCAAAAATCCTCTTGAGTGTATTTCCGCCGAGTTTCATCTAAGTATTTATTGGTAATCTCCCCTATCCCCTCTTTAAAAAAGAGGGGGATATTCTATAGTTTCTACATCCCACTTTTCTAAAGGGGGATTGAGGGGGATTATTGATCTCATCTCTTCCTTTCCAGAAAGTATATGAATACATCTTCCATCAAAGGCGGGATGGTCCTGATGAACCTGTATCCGATTTTATGGGAATCCATAAGCGCTTTGATTTCATTTTCACTCAGGCCCTTTTTCCAGATATGGTAGCGCCTTCCAAAAGGGGCTACCTCTATCTGCCGCTCAGAAAATATTTTGGCATCAAGGCCGGTTTCCGGGTATATCTCATACACATCCCCTGAATGATGTATGAACTCATTCCTGAGGTTTTCAGGCGTATCCACTGCTATGACCTTGCCTTCATTCATGATCGCAATCCTGTCACAGTAGTCTGCTTCTACAAGGTTATGCGTGGTGACAATTACAGTCATGCCAAGCTTATCCGAGAGCAAACGGATAAGCTGCCAGAAAGACCTCCTCGCAACAGGGTCAACCCCTGAAGTAGGCTCGTCAAGGATAAGGACCGACGGCAGATGCAGGGTTGAACATCCGAGGGCAAGCCTCTGTTTGATTCCGAGGGGAAGCTTGCCCACCATGGTATCTTCCATCCCTGCAAGGTGAGAGACATCTATGACCCACTGCATCCTCTCCTTCAAATCCTTCTTTTCTATTTCGTAAATAGCGCCATAGAGTTCGATATTCTCTGCTACCGTGAGATCACCGTAAAGGGAAAAGATCTGCGACATATATCCTACCGTCTTTCTGAGTTCAGGACTCCCTGACTGCAGTTCCATAATACGTATTGAGCCCTTATCAGGTTTATACAGTGCAAGAACGCATTTCAGGAGCGTTGTTTTCCCTGCTCCGTTGGGCCCGAGAAACCCAAAAATTTCGCCGTGTTGTATGGAAAGATTCACATCATCAACCGCCTTAAACGATCCGAAATGTTTGCTGACCCCGGAAATCACGATCGCAATTGAACCGTTTTTTGAAACGTTATTCCTGAATGGGATATCGTATGTGGTCAGTTCCTTGCCTGCAAGAAGCATCTTGAAAAAGGCATCCTCCAGGTCTTTTTCCTCTCTCATCAGCTCTTCAGGGTTACCCGAAAAAAGGACATTTCCATCGTGGATAAACCTGACTGAATGGCATCTTTCAGCTTCATCCATATAGGAGGTAGTAAGGATAAGGGTTGTCCCTTTTTCTGTAATAAATCCGTTCAGTATCTCCCATAACTGGCGCCGTGAAAGCGGGTCTACCCCTGTTGACGGTTCATCAAGCAGAAGCACCTCAGGGTTTGAGATCAAAGAACAGCAGATGCCGAGCTTCTGTTTCATACCGCCGGAAAGACGCCTTGCCCATCTGGCCCTGAAAGGCTCCAGGCCGGTTGCCCTGAGCAGTTGATCTTTCAGCCTGTCCCTCTCTGCATCCGGGACATTTTTTATTGCAGCAAAGAAATCGATATTTTCTTCCACAGAAAGGTCCATGTAAAGATTCAGCCCGAGCCCCTGGGGCATGAAGCTGAGATATTTCTTTATTCTTTCCGGATGCCTGCGGATATCCGTATTCATGAATGTTGCCGTACCATGAAAGGAAAGAACTCCGGCACATATCTTTAAGAGTGTGCTTTTACCGGCGCCATCAGGGCCGATTATGCCGGTAATCTCCGCGGGTGTGATATCAAGGTCTATTCCCTTTAGCGCTTCAACCTTCTTGAATTTTTTTGAAATATTTCTCAGTGATATGACAGGAGGGGCCATTTATCCGGTTTTGATACCAAATCTTACATCTACGGGCATTCCTTTTTTGAAGACCTCATACGGTGATTTATTCTTTGATGCAGAGTCTTCCTTCTGCGGGAAACAGACCTTGACTGCAAAGACCTGTTTTACCCTTTCTTCATAGGACTGCACCTCTTTTGGCGTAAACTCTGCCTTGTCTGAAATATAGCAGACATTGCCGCCAAACGGCTTATCAGGATAGGCATCATTAAATACATCAGCCTGCATATTGAGTTTTATCTTTCCGATATATTTTTCCGGCACGTATGTCCTGATATGAATATCTTCAGGATTGATCATAACACCGATAACACCTCCCGGCGTAACTACTTCACCGGGTTCGGAAACCTTTTTCAGAATGACACCGTCTGAAGGAGCGTTAATTCTGGCATAGCTGATCTGTATCTCAATCTGCTGGAGTCCTTCCTTCAACTGGCCAATTGATTTCCTGAGCGCAAGCAATTCTCTTTCTTTAGCCTTCACAAGCTTCTTTGAGTCTTCTGCCTTCATCAAAGATACCCTGGCTCTTTCGACTTCTTTCAGGGCCACATGAACCTCTTCCCCGGAGATTTCATAAGCAAGTCTTACATTGTCATACCGCTGTTTTGATATAACTTCTTTTTCCAAAAGATTCGAATATCTCTTATAATCTCTTCCCGCGTTTTCCCTGTTTGCCTCCGCCTGCTTCAGACGTGCCTCTGCAACCGATAAAGCCTTTCTTGCTTCATCTATGGAATGGTCAACACTGTTTACAGTATAGTCGAGGTCCAGTTCAGCAGCGCCGAGTCTCTCATTGATCTCATCAATCCTGTTGATAAGCTCTCTTCTCTTCGACTGCAGTTCCGCATCCTCAATAAGCGCAACTGAAGCTCCTTTTTTGACAATCATCCCATCCTCTATAAGAACACTCTCAAGCCTCCCCGAAACTCTTGCAGCTAATTCGATCTCACTCGCCTCAACCCTGCCGCTGACTGTCAATAAGCTGTCCTTTGATTTGATGTGTACAATGATTTTGTATGCGGCTACTGCCGCAAGTATGATGAGGATAATGAAAATGATTAATCTTTTGCGCATGGTAAAAATTATAACTGAAGACCGTGATAGAGTAAACCCATCAGTTGCTTAAACCTTACCAGCTTCCGCCGCCGCCGCCGCCGAATCCTCCGCCTGAAGAGCCTCCTCCCCCAAAACCACCGCCTCCGCCGCTGACGCCGCTGCTCCTTGGAGCAGAATACATTGCCGAGGCAAGGCTCGAGGTCGCTGAGCTTATGGAGCGTGAAAAATGATATGGATTGAATGTCCTGAAACCAGCGTGTGAACCATACCATTGAGGCTGTTCCTGATAAATGCCTTCAAATGCCTTTGCCCAGTTATCCACAACGTCAAGGGCAATTGCATAAGGCAGGAACCTTGAAAATAGATCTTTATCCCGCATACGTTCAAGCTGATCTTTTTCCGCACGTTCCATGAATTCCTGAAAGCCAAGGATATCCATATATACCGAGGCGCCTGTCCGTGTCTTTGCAGGCATGGCCTTTGAAAAGGCAAGCACGGGAAGGCCTGCTAAAATGCCTGCAACGACGCCTTTCCCGGGTGATACAAGCAACGCAAAAACAATACTGCAGACCACTGCAAGAAAAATCCCTGCTGTTATATAGACAGATCTTATTTTTTCAGGACTGACAAGAAAATACCTTTTACTGATCAATTCTCCGTACAGGGTCTTTTTCAATAAATCCAGCTCCCTGTAAAACTGATTCTTCATATCAGAGACCATTCTTCCAGGCATTTCTGTCGTAAATATCTTGCTCATGAGAATTGTCTCAAAAGGGCTCAGGTTATCATCCGGCGCTTTAACGTTTGCGAGGTAAAAATCTGTGGAATCGAATATCAACCCTTCTGTCTTTGATTCTTCTATCTTTATATAACCCTTAACCGCCAGACCGACAATAGTGGAAGTAATATCCCTCGAATCAAGTTTTTCATCAATAAGTGTTCCAACCTCGCCGGGCGTCAGCGCCAGATTGTTATATTTCGGAGGTTCATACCTTACAGTAACAGCCTCCCTGACCCTGGGATCTCTTCCCTTTAAGCGCCAGATATTTATCATGATTATCAGCGAGAAAAAAGGCATGATAAAAATCCAGTTCTCCCTGATATCAATAAACCACAAAAACCTCTTCCATTCCGATGGAGGCGAAACAAGCCCTTTATCCCACCCAAATGCAATTGTCAGTCCCTCGCCTATGTTCAGCCTTTTCCTGGCAGAAAACTCCCCTATATTGTTTGATGTCTCAAATCTGCAGTCGGAACTCCTCGACCCGCGGACGCCGGTATAACAGGCTGCCCAGAGAATAGCGCTCTTGTCCTTTGAAGTTAGCGTTACTGCAGCAGACACCTCCCTTATATCCGCTTTCCATTCATTCCCTGTCACATTCCAGTAAAGCTCGTCATGGTCATTGAAATAAAGCAGGGCGTTTTCAACTTCATAAGTGATTACATATGTCTGATTCCCATCCACATGTTTATCCGGGTCTCCGATCCTTATATATACAATGTTTCCTTTCTTGCTTACACTGTATTTCCATCCCTTTCCTAATACATCGGTAACAGATATTACTTTTAAAGGAGTTTTAATGGTCTTGCCGAAATCATCAGCATACTTATAAGGGATTTCCCTGTAAATACCGTGCTTCATTCTATGGAATTCAACATCTATAATCTCTTTTACCATGAAAGAGGAATCTTCGCTGATGGTTATATCGGAATGGTATTTTTTGATCGTGAAATCCTGGGCTGATGCAGATGTGGAAAGCAAGGGCAATATTAAGAAGATGATGCATGATGCAAGATAAAAGATACATGATTTTGTAATCCCCCCTTTCCCCCCCTTTACGAAAGGGGGGCGTGGGGGGATTTTTCTTTTATCCTGCATCGTTATGAAAAACTGACCTTTGGCGGTTTTTTCTCAACTTCAGGCGCTTCGAGTTCAAAGAATTCCTCCTGTTTGAAACCGAATGATGACGCAACGATATTTGACGGGAATGATTCTATGACGATATTGAAATCGCGGACAACAGCATTGTAATAACGTCTTGCATACTCGATGCTGTCTTCCAGTTCTTTTAGTTGTGTCTGAAGCTGCGTGAAATTTGCATTTGCCTTCAGTTCAGGATATGCCTCAGCAATGGCAAACAAACTTTTCAGGGTCTCCATGAACATGTTTTCTGCCTTTGCCTTATCAGCAGGAGTTGTTGCATGCATGGCCATCGACCTTGCCTTTGTAACATTTTCAAATGTGGATTTTTCGTGTGCGGCATAGCCTTTGACCGTCTCGACAAGATTCGGGACAAGGTCATATCTCTTTTTGAGCTGGACATCGATATCCGACCATGAGGATTTTACCGTATTCCGTAACCTGACGAGCTTGTTATAAATAGCTATACCAAAAATAACAACCGCCAGCAAAATTCCAAGGATAACAAGTATTGCTATCATATTCCCCCCTTCTCTCTTTTTTGACTGCAATTTATCATTGATATTTACTCATTTTTAAAATAATTCTAACATAAAAAAAAGGAGATTGTCTTTTGATTGGACGTCATTCAGAGGAATGAGCAGCGCCTCTCACCTGGAACACTACAGAGTCGATAACACGTTTTTTTTTATCTATAAGAGATAACAGATATTTGCCTTGCTTAAGCTTCCATGAAAGCGCCGCCTGGAATGTCTTGCTTATACTCTGTCCATTCAGAATCCAATCAAGGTCGTTGTGAGAGGTCTCAGCCTCAAAAAATATATATTGATTTTCGACCGGGATATCAGGGTCTAAAGCGATTGTTGTCCCATCAGATGGATAGAGAATATGAGGGAAATCATGTGCTGTATTAAGGGTAATTATTGTTTCATCCGAGATTGCAATTGCCGGTCCGGTATTCTGTATAAACCATTCAACCCTTGCAGGTTCTATGTTGTTCTGAAACTCTATCCTCTTTGCAAAAACTCCTGAAGGGGGATTAGGCGGCATAACCGGATTTCTCTGATGGAGATAGTTCATAATCTCAAGCCAGACAGGTGCAGCGCCTGTAATACCGCTTACATTCCACATAGCAGCGCCTGAGAAATTGCCGACCCATACCCCTACGGTATATTTGTCTGAATATCCGATGCACCAGTTATCTCTCATATCCTTGCTCGTCCCTGTTTTTACAGCGCTCCAGTATTTTGTGGAAAGCGGATTTTCAAGACTGAATGTATAGCTTCGTGCTTCTCTGTCTGAGAGTATATCTGATATGAGGAACACCGCTTCTTCAGAAAATACACGGGTACTCTTTGCATCCTTACTAATGAGTTCATAAGTAAGGCCATATTCAGTCGCCGGTTTGTCATTCCGGCTTGTCCGGAATCTTTCTTTGTTTTCAGAAGGATTCCCGACGCGCTCCGCTTGCGTGAATGACGATCGTGAGGTCTTACTTATGACTCCATCAGCATCTTCAAATCTCAGCCTTAAATCATTCCTGAAACCATTATTGGCCAAGGTGCGATATGCATTAACCAGTTCCCATAGACTGACATCAGCCGAACCCAGGGCAACAGAAAACCCGTAGTAATCATCACTCTTCAACTGGCTAAACCCCAGGAGTTTGAGTTTCTGGATAAAGGGGTCTATGCCGGTAAGGGAAAGAGTTCTGACAGCAGGAATATTCAGTGAAGAGGCAAGCGCCGTACGCACGGAAATCATACCCTTGAAATCATTCTCATAATTCTCAGGTTTATAAACACCAAGGCCGGTGGAAATGTCGACAGGGCTGTCGCTTAATATTGATGCCGGCGTCAGAACCTGTTTTTCAAGTGCAAGCGCATATAAGAACGGCTTGAGCGTTGAACCTGCCTGTCTTTTTGCCCTTATTCCGTCAACATAGCGTGCGCTTGATTCGTCACCTATACTGCCGACATATGAAAGGACATCTCCTGTCTTGTTTTCGACGATCAGGACAGCTCCGTCGTTCACATTCTGATGCCTGACAGACAATATATGATGTTTTAAAACATCAGCGGCATAGCTCTGGAGATCCCTGTCGAGTGTTGTTGAAACCTCAATTTCCTTTTGACTGTTTTCGCCAAATCCCCCTATCACCCCTTTGCTAAAGGGGGGGATGGGGGGATTACCGTCTTGTTTAGCAATTCCATAAGGTTTGCTATCGATATTCATTAACAACTGATATGCCACATGAGGTGCGAGCGCTGTTCTCTGCTTGATTGAATATTTATTGGTCAGAGTCCTTTCAGCAAGCGCCCTGATATCTTCGCATTTAACAGATGAATTCAAAGAACTGCCAAGGCTGCATGCCCTGCTGCCTACCTTTTCGATAGTGGCATTTGGCGACCTTATAAGAGATGCCAGTATAAGGGATTCTGATTCATTCAGCCCGGCCGGCTCTTTATCAAAAAGCCCTCTTGATGCAGCAGAAACCCCCTGCAATTCACCACGGAAAGCAAGAAGGTTCTGATATGCTTCAAGTATCTCTTTTTTCGACCATGTCTCTTCCAGTTTTTTTGCAGCTTCCATCTGATCCCACTTCTGTCCTATTGTCCTCTTCGAACCTTTTGGTTTCAGACTTTCATCGAGCATCGATGCAAGCTGCATCGTTATTGTGCTTGCCCCGCGCGACTGTTTTCTAAAAAGGTTTTCTATAAATGCTGAACTGACAGCAAGCCAGTCAACGCCATGGTGCTCATAAAATCTTTTGTCCTCAGAAAGAACAACTGCCTTTATGAGAGCCGGAGAAATATCTTCAATAGATGTCCAGTCAAGCCGTCTGAATTTTGGATCTACCCTGAGTTCATGGATGATCTTTCCATGCCTGTCCAATAAAACCGCATCCGATTTTCTGTAAGAGTCTTTTACTTCCTGAAAAGAAGGCAGGGAATAAGCATTTGATACAAGAGCAAGAAATATTAAAATGGTAAATAACGCTTTCATTTTATGATTCCCCGGTCTTTTTGCTCATCTTTACAACTTAGAAACAGACAAGTTTATCGCTTGTCATAACCATTTCGTAGAGGTCTTTCTGGCTACCCTTACGGCAGACGTTATTCTCTTCCAGTCCCCTGAAGCCAAGACACTTGCCGCATGCAAGCAGTTTGCCGTCGCTCAGGACAAATGCTTTCGCCAGCTCCTTTATTTTGAATTTCTCCGAGTCACAATTCTCATATTCCACGGCTTTTGCGTGCATAAATATCGATACTTCGTCGTTCACGTTTGTGTTTAGACAGAGATTTGCAAAACGAAAAGCATTCCAGATTGTCTCTGCGTCACCTGTTGAAATTAGGATACCGATTTTCATTTCATCCTCCTTGTAGTTATATCAAGCACATGATTTATGAGGCTTACGGTCTTATCTCTATTTTTTCATTCGGCATTTCACCCAGCATCTCCGGAGCATAGAGCGCCTCAACCCTTGTAGCCGGGAGAATGAATATGCCTTCGTTGTTTAATCTTAATGTATATTCAACTGTCCATTTCCCTTTTGGCACAAATTCATAATATGCCCTGAACGCCCCGAATGAGCGTTCTTCAAATGCAGGCCAGACCCATCCCTTACTTTCTTCATCCCTCGTCAGAATCTGTGAATCCCTTCCCAGCCCTGTTCCCAAGATATTTGCCCCTCCGGGAACAGGGTCATTTACTACAACCCACGTCATATCAGATTGCGCCTCAAGATCAAGATGGACTTTTACTACATCACCCTTGCTCCATTTCCCCTTCTCCTTTTGTTCTACAGGGATAAGCGTCTTTTTAATCCTGTATCCGCTTGAGAGAGATTCTTTAAGAGGAATCGATGCAAGGCCCTGGATTATTGCCCAGGGGTTTCCGGTTCCATTGTGAGTAATGGCAAGGTCTTCTTTTGCCTTTGGCCAGTCAAACATCATGCTCCTTCCATCAGGAGTCTTTGCCCAGTCAGTATCAATAGTCTTTTTATCAAGTGAAGCCGCTGTTATCCCTGTTATTGGAATATTTTCAAACTTCCGCGAGAATTTCTCCATAGCAAGAACTCCCCAGGCATTTGCGATCGTTGTATTCCATGCTCCTTTGTATTGACGGCCTAATGTTCCTCTCACAAGCCGCGGCATATCTTCTTTCCAGGTTTCAAAACTCAACAGCGCAAGAATACTCTTCACAGCATTGAGGTCTGCAGAAACCATCAGCCACCAGAGATAATCTGTGCGCTCTGTCGAAAAACCCATTGTTGTTCCCTGAAAGTTCAGCCTTGACCTGATTATCTGTTCGGATTCCTTCAACTTCCTCTCTTGGTCAGGTATCCCCTTCATCCTCAGAAGCACATTTATCCAGTCTATGACAGCAGACGTTGGCCAGAGATTCGGTTCTATTGATATCGAGCCAAGGAGACTTGACTCTGCCTTTCCGCTCCTGGACAAGGCCTCTAATGCAGCCATTTTTCTTATGGACAGGTCTGCTGTTGGAAGCAATGAATATCTGTTGACCCTTCCTTCAATAAACCCCTTTAAACCAGTCGCCATCTGGTCTTTTATATGTTCAGGGACTTTCCATCCGGCCTCGTCTGAAATAGAGAGGATATAGGCAGTAAGCGTATCACTTCCGCGGCCTGATGACGGGAAATATTTTACGAGCCCGTCTGAATCAAGATAAGAAGGAAGTTCTGAAATAAGATTTTTCCATAGGGTTTCATCCCGCAGGCTAACCGCCCTTGAAACCTTCTGCTCCATACAGGCGTATGGATACTCTTTCATAAACCGTATAACACCATCCAGTCCGCCTGAAAGCCCCGGCCTGAATGAAACACTTATCCCGCCCTTACCAGACAATGCATCTTCAGGCTTTTCTGCTTTCATGTTAAAACTGTTTTCAATCTGCGTAATTGTTGCCTGGAATGTTTTTATTGGCACGGCTTCTATAACCTTCTGGCTGACTTTAATGCTGTCCTGAGCCTGGTCAAATCCCCTCTTGCCCCCCTTTTCCAAAGTGGGGGATAGAAGGGGCATTTCCTTTGCTGTTATTTCGTAATTCAGATGATCGACCCCTTGAGGGACATGAATCTCCCAACTGATATCCTTTGCCTCACCTGCTGAAAGGGATTCGTTCACTGTTTCTGGTTCTGTCTTCCCGGGAATACCATCAATATTTGCTTTTACCTCCAGGTCCATCTTTCTGTCAGACGCATTTCTGATGGTAAAGGTAGCCTTAAAGGCATCGCCCTCCCGCACCAGCGGCGGGATTCCGGAGAGGATTATCAAATCCTGGGTTGTCCTTATGCTTGTTTCTCCTGAACCAAAAAGGTCTGCTCCTCCGTTTGCAACAGCCACAATTCTGAATGAGGTTAATGAGTCATTGAGCGGTATTTCTATTGATGCTTCGCCTTTTTCATTGAGAGGGAGGCGCGCCTTCCATAATAGAAGGGTATCGAATAATTCCCTTGTTATCTGTTTCCCGCCGCCGCCGCCATGCGGCAATGCCTTCAGGCCGTAATGCCTTTTTCCGACAACCTGCATTTGGGCAGTTGAGGTAAGTATTTCATAACCCCTTCTTCCCATCATTGCATTGAGGAGTTTGAGGCTGCTGTTCGGCATCAGTTCAAGAAGCCCCTCATCAACAGCAGCAATTGCAGCCTCGCTCCCTGCCGGCAGGGCCTTTCCATCTGCCCTTGTGACTTTTATATGGATATTTGCCTTATCCCGGATCCTGTATACACCTTTATCAGAGGACAAATTCACCTTAAGCTCATGCCTCTTCCACCCGACACTGATCTCTGCGATGCCGATCTTGTACGAAGGCCTTCCGAGGTCAACTGTTGCAGCAGGCTGTATGTCGCCTGCGCGGCCGCGCACAACAAGGGCTGAGACAAAAACATTCGGCGCATATGACCCCTGAACAGGGATCTCTATTGACGCTGACTTCCCGGATAATCTCTGAATGAATGTCTCGATAATCCCTTCTCTTTCTACAGTGACAAGGGCTGTCGCCTCTCTGAACGGCATCCTGACCTGGAATTTGGCAGTCTCTCCAGGTTCGTATCTCTTTTTCTCAGGAAGGAGATCAATCCTGTCATTGTCAGACACATCAAACCACCATTCTCCTTTGCCGGCAACCCATACATCTCTGTATGCAGCAGTCTTATTTCCTGAATCATCTTGAGCTTCTGCCTGAAGAATCAGATTACCGGAGACAGGAGATTGAGTCTCGCATATGAGCAGACCTCTTGAATCTGTCTGCCCCTCGCAAATGCGGCCAACACGCTTTATCTCGGTCACGTGTTCATAGGAGTAAAAGCCTCCTATGAGCCTTTTCCTGTGGGAATAGTATTTTTTCCGGAACAGATCCACCTTTACTGATTTATCCGGCATTGGTCTGCCTTTCAGATCAAGTACAGCCACATGGAATCTGAATATTTCCTTTGAAGCTGCCCAGGAATCAGGCTTTATCCCAAGGATCAGTTTTGAAGGCCAGAGAGGTATTTTTTGGGAAACGGTTTGAACCTGGCCATTCGGGTCCCTGAATTCAAGTTCTGTGGAGAGCGTCTGTGGAGACGATACCGCAGGCAATTTTGTTATCTTCACCCTGCCTGTTCCGGACTTATCAAGTTTAAGCTCATGCGTCTGAATTGCCGGCTTTTTCCTTACCGGCTCTTCATCATTTTCTTCGTAGTCGGATCTCCGGACTGTCCCCTCTTTAACAGTGCCGTTTGCAAAGACAAAGTCTTCATAATCATCAAAATTTACATATTTAGGCTGTAGCCGGCTTCTCAATTTAACCGGGGCATTGCCCGCGCCTCCGCCCGACAGATACGCAACTGAAAGGTCGACATCAGCCTCAGATGCATTAATCAATGTATCCTGTACCGGCTGTATTACAGCCCTCATGAGAGGCGCTCTGAATTCTTCAACTCTGAACGAGCCAGACATCCAGCCATCAGCATAAGAATATTCTTCCGTCCCACCCGCATCAGTCCGTGATCGGGGGTTTTCCGTTGCCTTCTTCAGGAGGGTGACCTCATAATTGCCGAGCCTGGCGTCCGGAGGTATCTCCCACGTTGTCTCTGCTATATCTTTTGAATCCCATACCAAAGGGAATTCGTATCTCTGATTGCTTCCGCTATGCTGAATCAAAATAGCTTTGGGCAATTCTGAATCCTGCAACATTGAGAAGCCGGACATGGTCCGCTTTCTGACCAAATGCTTCATATTGACAGTCTCACCTGCCCTCAAAAGCGTCCTGTCTAATATGGTATGCGCGCTTATCGGCCCCTGATACGAAGCAGGCGGGAGGTTAAACCTCCACGGCTCGATCCCGTTATCCCATGATGAATGCACAAATGTAATATCATCAGAATTCCTTGCGAAGACAAACAGTCCCCTGCCTATGCCTGAAAGTACATTTGAAGACTCTGAATAATTTACATTCACAGGGCATTGAGGCAGCTCCTGATCTGATGGCAGATGAAAATCTATCTTTGCGATGCCGCCTTCATTAGTCTTCCCGCTCCATATCTCCTTGCCTTTACAATCCCTGATTGATAGAGAGGCGTCTTTCACCGGCTCTGCCTTATCAAGCGTTGTCACCCAGACCAAAGATGATTCCCTCCCCCATTTAAAATGAGCCGAGAGGTTTGTGACCAAAGTTGCTGCAGGAACATACATGAGCTTTTGTTTATTAAGCAAAGAGGCTCCAAGTATCGCGCTCTCAAGCTCGACAACATAGAACCCGGCGTCTTTCAGAGGGATCCCGATAACCTCAAATGCCTTTGAGCCCTCCGGTTTTGGAATTGAAATTTCTTTCCTGTCATCCTTATTACTGAAAATTGAGGCTTCCCTTTCTGCTGAGGCAAGTTTTTTCATCCATTCGATAATCTCTTCTTCTATATTTTTTTGGGCCTTATGAATCCTGGCCTTCACCCCGCCGGCATATCCCTTTGCATTCACTTCGTCGCCATTTTCACTGTCATCAATCTTCAGCATCCTGGATTTGACCTCAGGCTCAAGGTTTCTGAGGGTCACCGGAAGCGCAGCATTGCCTGCAAGCTCAATGATTCCGAAGCGGGCTGAAAATTTGGCAAGCGGCGGATAAGCATCTGTTTTAACCGTAAGAGGGAACTTCTCCCTGTTTTCCGGAACCCTTCCTGCTTCATCCTGCATATTTCCCGGAACTTCAATGCTAAAAGAAGTATTCTCAGGGAACGGGCCTGCAAAGGACAGTGAATATATGATTTCTGCATTTTCCTCGTATGGTTTGTCAGGCTTATAGACCTTATTATCAGGTCCTTTGAGAACAATCTTTTCTGCATATTTCACTGGGACCGGCGCTGAGAAATTAAGGCGCATAGGAAGCAGGGGGATGCAACCGGCATTCGGATTCTCTTTCGCACACCGAAATGTGGCTGTGAAGGGCAGACGTGTTTTGAAATGGAGCGTCTGATCCTCAGTTGTTTCAACACCGCTAAGGGACTTTATACCTTTGCCCCAAATAAGGCTGACTTTTGCGCTTTCCGGAAATTTCTGCCTGCATTGCAGTATCAATCCGGGCGTATCTTTATAACGGACGTCACGGTGGACCTTCAGTATCTTCTCCCTTTCCCCGCCTTTGAGGATCCTTATTCCGACCCGCTCGTTTATCCCTTCGATGGCGCATGAAGCATTTGACAGGACTGATTCTTCAGAAGGTTCTGCATCGAGCATAAGGATGAATGCCTGGTCTTCATCTATGTATTCAGACCCTTCATAGGGAACAGATTCTTTTATAGCCGGTCCGCCTGTAGAAAATGAAAATTGTTTCAACCCTGTTATCTGTTTTCCTGAAAGGGTCTTCAAATCCGGCTTCAGAATAAATTCACAGATTACCCCAGCCGGGAGGTGTTTTTCAAAATCATAGACCCAGTTTTTTCCATCCAGCCATCGCCCCTTTCCCTTTGCCGGACATTTGATATCAAATGGTTCAGCAAGACGCGGGTCTCCGAATGGAACCGTCTGTTCGGAAAACCGCACACTGACCTGCCGTACATCTTTGACCCCACCCTGCGGCGAGAACATATCGATCTGAGCGGCCTTTTCTGCAGAGAGGGAAGTATGGAAATAGGGTGATAAAACAAAGACAGCAAATAATAATAACAATGCCTTGTACCTCACAGCCACCTCCGTTATTTTTTCCTGCGTAATTATAATAGGGTTCATTTTATAATTGACATAGCATAAGCCTGACAACAATAAATATACGTTACTCAGGGGTTACATCTGTTTAAAAGTATAGCAACAAATCAGGGGGAAAAGAAGATCATTTTCATTATAGACAGAAGGACAGTTTAAGGATTTTTTTCTCAAGATTATTCGGGCTTCACATTTATTGCAAGGAATGTTTAATTGTAAATTGTGAAAAATATCGATAATAGGTGCTTATGATTAAAAATAGTAAATAATAAGGTCTTAGAAGCCTAAAATGACTCAGATATCCTCAATGCTAAGCTAATTGTTTCTTGAAATATATTCATAAGAGAGTAGAATTAAAATCAAGAAAAGAAATTGCGATACTCAGGACGGGATTAGACCTGAGGATCAAACGTAGTAGGGGAAGCAGGAGTTAGATGCCGGTGAGTAAGCCTCCAGCAGCGAGGAGGAAACCTAAAGGCATTTACCGAAGCACCCACTTAGACGAAATAGCTCAAGGTATCCCGGGACTGAGATCGCAAGTTATTCTGGAGCCATATAAGGGTATTTGGTCATCCTGCTGAGGCAAAGGCAGAAGTTGACATTGCCGGCACAGAGAGGTTGTCCAATCAAGTTGAGCCCTTAAAATGGCTCTATTTATTTTTTTGTAGGCTTCTCCATTTTATACCTGATGTCTTATCACGAATCTTTCAGGAAGCACAGCTTCCCCTGCTTATGCGCATTCTTGACACGTGATGGGAAATGATTATTTCCGTTCAAACTATTGCTGAGTCTCATAATGTGGCCATCCGAGACTCTCTTCCTGAAGCAAAGATTGTTGTACAATCCGGAAATTACGAGCAATATTTTGGGAAGTAGGGGCGGGGTATCCCCGCCCTTCTGTATCGGCGGGTTTGTTGTTAAACCGGATGAAGATAAGGCGGGCGTGG
>Ga0194126_10001335_pt1 | contig 41431 bp, 40 predicted proteins | sample TA2KigC150mmetaG_FD_148641 | JGI IMG/M metagenome (GOLD analysis project Ga0194126, IMG submission 148641) | Freshwater microbial communities from Lake Tanganyika, Tanzania - TA2015035 Kigoma Deep Cast 150m | ecosystem: Environmental > Aquatic > Freshwater > Lake | place: Tanzania: Lake... | reverse complement strand
AAATGGACTATGCCTTTAGCTCAGCATAGGTTATCGTAGAGGTACGTACACAGGCGTTAAGTGCCCTGTCGAATAGTTGGGGCTCCCAGAAGCGCCTGTTGAACCGGAAACAGAATTCGGACAGGTACCGCTGGAGATGCTTCCCGCTTACGCCGTGATGGGTGCCCAGGATGTTGCCCTTGACGTTGGCAATGATGCGGTGGACCCATCTGAGCTTCTCCAATCCGGCGCTGTTCCGGCGGAGCACCACTTCCTCGTGATTGAAGGAGTCGGCCTCCAAAGCCCGATATGCCTGCCATCCGTCCGTCCGTACATGTGAACCTCGGACCACCCTTTGCTGTGCCAGGGAAAGTATCTGTTCTCCGCTGACAGCAGGCACATGCTGGATACAACCAAATCCTGCTCTCTTGCCTCTACTCTCTACGCTGACGATGATTTTGGACTTCCCCTTAGACCCTCTCCCTTTCTTGCCTTTCTTCTTGGGGCCAATGAATCCGTCGTCCATCTCGATGATTCCGGCCAACTGGTGCGTCCCATCTCGATCCGCCATTGCTTTGCGGATCTTGTGACCCATTGACCAGACCGTCTTGTAGCTCTTGATCTCAAGCAACCGTTGCAAGACCAACATCGAGACACCGCTCTTTTGCCGAGCCATCAAGAAAATCATCCAGAACCACTTCCTCAGCGGCGTACGCGTTTTGTGAAAGACAGTGCCCGCAGTCAACGAAGCGTGATAATGACATGCGCTACACTGATAGAGCCGCCGAGTAGTTATCAGGCTATACCGATCATGCCCGCAGCGAGGGCACCTAAACCCGTCAGGCCAACGCAGCTTGAAAAGATGAGCCTGACACTCCTCTTCAGAGCAAAACCGATTCTGAAATTTCAAAAGGCTCATTGGCTCCTGCTGCATCTTGTTGCAACCTCCCCGAAATCTCGAGCAAGGTCATAGACCAAGAACTGAGCTAAGTCAATAATCCATTTGCAAAAAGGGGCCTCCCCGGACCCCTCCACCAAAAACTCCTACCCCATGCAAGCGCTTCCAGCGCTTGTGAAAGATGTGACTCCAAGAGGCTGAGGGATAATTGGTCGGGCTCTTAGAGGGCAAGGTTCCGTCAGCCAGCGCAGTTCCGGTTGACGCGAAACACTTGCGCCGAGAGGCCGAAGAGAGCATCTTTAGGATGGAGTGAATCGATTGAGGAGGAGCGGTAGCGGATGCCGATCTACGAATATCAATGCAACAAGTGCGAGGGTCAGTTCGAGAAGCTCGTATTCGGACAGGAAGACGTGATGTGCCCTCAATGCGGTGGAGACGTGCGACGGTTGCTCTCGTCCTGCAATTTCAAAAGCGCAGCGGGTGATTTCAAGACGTCGGGTTCCGCCGGATCAGGGTGTAGCGGCTGTTCAGCTAGTTCCTGCGCCGGCTGCCATTAGCTTGCCGGACGCGAGCATGTGAAAGGGGGAATTGACATGGCTATAGCGGAAAGTCCTCATCTCAGGCTCCAGCAACAAATTGATTGCCAATTGGAAGTAAGACCGAGGGAAGCCCTCGAAGAATGGGAGACCCAGGGATGGCAAGACGAGCCCGGAACGGACGCGGACGAAACGCCTATCAAGTATATGGCGTTGTGTCTCTTGGACGCGATTGAAGAGAAGGCGCCGCGGCTCGCTCTCGATAAAGACACGGGGGTCACCGTGTACGCGGATACCACATACAGTTTACCAAAGGCGCCTCCCCACATCATTGCGCGAGGTCTGGAGATCCTGCGAGAGATATCAGGACTCGAAGGCCCCAGCGGCCAGGCTTCGCTCGCGCTGGGAATTCGAGATTCCAGCCTGGAGGTGATCCTCCAGAAGGAAGCCGGCCGGCACGTGATTACTATTCCCGGCATTTCCGCGCTGTGACCTTGGAATTGGCGGCGGAGGCCCTTCCGCAACGGGGCCTCCCGAGACCGCATGGATAGCCTTTCATAGTGAGCCGATCCCCAGTTCGGGGCCCGAACTAAGACCACGGACGCTCGCGTTTGATCAGCCTGCCGGTTGAAATACGCCCTCCCCTGCATTATCTTCTGAATCATAAGGAATCGGCGTTATTTCGCGTTGCCGAAACCGCCCCTTTGCGCATCTTTTCCCGGACGTTCCAACGGAGGAGCTTAACGTCATGGTTGATCTCATCAAGCTGTTCACGCCGGTAGAATCGTTGGACCCCGAACAGGCGAAGGACTACGTCGCGTCTCATGAAGAAGGAACGTATACGCTCCTGGATGTCCGACAGCCTTCTGAATATGAAGAATCGCACATCCCGGGAGCCAAGCTCGCGCCGTTGCCTCAGTTGAGTGATTCTTTGAATCAACTGGACAAGAGCAAACCTACTCTCGTCTATTGCGCTGTAGGAGGCCGAAGTCGGGTGGCCGCGCAGTTGTTGGCGGGACGGGGGTTCAAACACGTATACAACCTGAAAGGTGGAATCAAAGCCTGGCTTGGGCAAACAGCGGAAGGACCGCAGGATCTGGACCTTGATTTGATCCCCCAAGAGGAAACCCCGGAAGGCATATTCAGGGTCTCATTCGGTATGGAAAGCGTGCTCGCCGAGTTCTACCGTTCGATTGCCGAGAAGAGCGAGGATTCTCAACTCGCCGGCCTCCTGCTCAAGTTGGCCTCGGTGGAAGAGAAGCATAAGGAATACCTCCGGGACTTGTACCGCTCACTCACCTCCTCCGCGACCGACACCGCGGACCTGGAATCCCAGGCCTGCGTCCGTATGATGGAAGGCGGATTCGAGATCCATGAGTTCACAAGGAAATACGAGCCTTTTCTTAAGAAGCGCGAAGATCTGCTCGATCTTTCCATGATGCTGGAGACCCAGGCGCTCGATCTCTACCTACGTTTCTCAGACAAGGTCTCGGACGAAAAGAGCAAACAGATGCTCTTCAAGATAGCTGATGAAGAAAAGGGCCACCTGGCTGCCCTGGGCCGCCTTCGCGAGGAAACTCTTGCGTCAGAGCGCCAACGAAAGGGCTAAATCCATGGACCAGTTCCAGTACGAGCTCACTCGCCACGATGCCGACCTATTCGCCAAGCTGGTCTACTTTTGCTCTGAACAGGGTGATTGCAGCTTGAAGGAGGTCCCGATGGGCGAACCCCAGGCGCTGGTGGATCTGCTCAATGAGAGAGGCCAGAGCGGCTGGGAACTAATCCAGCTCATGTTCGGGAGGGATGGGGTCATCGCGTGTTGGAAGCGCCGTGTGCGATTTGACGCGGAAATATGACGTGAGGCCCGTGGAAAGATGACCGCAACAGGGCGCGATTACGGCCCAAAAGGAGAATAAGCAATGCCCACGGTAAGGGTTGAAGGCATGACATGCCGGCACTGCGTAATGGCCGTAGAAAAGGCATTGAGCCGAGTCGAAGGAGTGAAGGGAGTGCGCGTCGACCTCGAGTCGGGTGAGGCTTCCTTCCGAGAAGAGAGCCCCGTAGAGATGGACAAAATCCGGCGGGCCATTGAGGAAGCAGGCTACAAAGTTGGCTAAGGACATCTTCCATATTCAGGGGATGAGCTGCGCGTCGTGCGTGCGCCGCGTGGAAAAAGGTTTGGCCGACCTGGAAGGAGTCATGAGCGCGTCAGTCAACCTTGCGAGTGAAAAAGCCACGGTCGAATACAACCCCGAGATGGTGACTCCGGACACGCTCTACAGGCGAGTAGAAGAGATCGGGTACCAGGCAAGTCCGCTGGGTGGAGCAGAGCGCGGAGTCGAGAAGGCCGTCATCTCGGTGGGTGGTATGAGCTGCGCGTCATGTGTGCGCCGTGTCGAACACGCGCTCAAGAAAATCGACGGAGTGCAGGACGCGTCGGTGAATCTGGCTTCCTCGCGTGCCACGGTGAGCTACAGGCCGGGGGTGGCAATTCTCCCCGCGGTCAAGAAAGCGCTTGACGACAGCGGGTACGACTTCCTGGGCCAGGTTCGCGAGGGTGTTGCGGACCCGTTAGAGGAAGCCCGCGCGCAGGAGCTGAATGACATTAGGTTTAAGCTGGTCGTCGGCGCTGTGCTCAGCGTGATCGTCATGATCGGTTCCATGCCCCATCTTTTCCCCTTTGTGCATGCAGTTCCGCAGCACTGGCTGCTACCGGGCCTCATGATACTCACCACTCCGGTGGTCTTCTGGGTAGGCGCTCGGTTCTTTCTCGGCGCCATCAAGGCAGCGCGACAGAGGACCAGCGATATGAACACCCTGGTCGCTCTGGGCGCGCTTTCGGCCTACCTCTATTCAAGCGCGGTTGTCTTGTTTCCGAGCTTTTTTGAGACGACGGGCGCGACGCCGCACATATATTTCGAAGGCGCGGCCATGATCGTGACCCTCATCCTCTTGGGGCGATATCTGGAGGCCCGAGCCAAGGGGCGGACCTCAGCGGCCATAAAACGGTTGATGGAACTCAGGCCAAGGACCGCGCGGGTGGTGCGGGAAGGCCGCGAAAAGGACGTTCCTGTTGAAATGCTTGCGAAAGGAGACCTCATCCGCGTACGGCCGGGAGAAAAGATACCCACGGATGGGGTGGTGGATTCAGGAGCTTCCGCAGTGGATGAATCCATGCTTACCGGTGAGAGCGTCCCCGTGGAGAAGGCTTCCGGCGCGGAGGTCTTCGGCGGCACGATTAACAAGAGCGGCGCATTCACCTTCAAAGCAACAAAGGTGGGGGCTGAGACGGCGCTGGCGCAGATCATCCGCCTCGTGGAAGAGGCTCAGGGCTCCAAGGCCCCGATTCAGCACGTGGTGGACAAGGTGGCCTCTATCTTTGTTCCGGTGGTGGTCGTCATTGCCGTGATCACCTTCGCGGTTTGGTATTTCCTTGCGCCGGACTCTGTTTTCAGCCGTGCGCTGCTCAATTTCGTTTCCGTGCTCATTATCGCGTGTCCTTGCGCAATGGGACTTGCCACGCCCACCGCGGTCATGGTAGGGACCGGCGTGGGAGCTGAAAAGGGCATCCTCATCAAAAGCGGCGAAAGTCTGGAGACGGCGTACAAGCTGACGACCGTCGTCTTTGACAAAACCGGGACCCTTACCAAGGGAGAGCCACGGGTGACCGACGTGCTGGCAGCCCGGGACTCGAGTCCGGACGAGGCGCTCCACATTGCCGCATCCATCGAAGCGGTATCCGAACACCCGCTGGCACAGGCCATCGTGGCCCACGCGCGTGCTCAAGGCCTTTCGCATCTCCCTGTAGAAGATTTCCAGGCGTCATCAGGGCTGGGCGTCAAGGGTGCGATCGAGGGCAAGCCGGTCCTGCTCGGTAGCCAGCGGCTCATGCGGGAGGAAGGAGCCTCCATGAATGGGCTGGAGCCCAGCCTGAAAATGCTCGAGCGGTCAGGGAAGACCTCTGTGTGCGTAGCCTGGGACCACCGAGTCATCGGCGTGATCGGCCTCCAGGACGTGCCCAGAGCAACAGCGCACACCACGGTGCGGTCCCTCAAGGAGATGGGACTCCATGTGGTCATGATCACCGGAGATAATGAAAAGACGGCTTCCGCGATAGCCGATGAGATTGACATAGACACCGTGATCTCGGAAGTCCTGCCCGGAGACAAGGCCGATCAGATCCGAAAGCTCCAAGAGAAAGGCGAAGTAGTCGCCATGGTCGGCGACGGCATTAACGACGCGCCCGCGCTCACCGCGGCCGATGTGGGAATCGCCATCGGCGCGGGGACAGACGTGGCCATCGAGGCCGCCGACATCACGCTGATCAAGAACGATCTCCAGCTCGTGCCGGCCGCGATCAAGCTCTCCTTTGAAACCATGAAAGTGATCAAACAGAACCTCTTTTGGGCGTTCTTTTACAATACGCTGGGGATACCCATTGCTGCGGGCGCTCTCTATCCCTTTTTCGGGGTTCTTCTCAACCCCGTTTTCGCGGCGGCCGCGATGGCCATGAGCTCCGTCTCCGTGGTGGGCAACTCCTTGCGCCTCAAGAGACTCCTGGCCCGCAGTCTGCGATAGCGACAGAGTATTGAAGACTAATCGAGTTAGACCCCCCGCCTACCTGCAAGCCCGCGCAACCGATTGCCTACCTATCGTGAGATGATGACCCGGTAGGTCTTCTCTTCCGTGTGCTCCTTCTCCCAGGATCTTTTGTAGCGAAGCACGATGTTGGTCTGCCCGGATTTCAGAGGAAGGAAAAAGAAAGTCACAGTTCCCCCTGCGCCTACCAGTCCTTCGCTCTTGGCGCTTCGCGCAAAGTTTCTCCCTTTCAATGAGAGAAACTTCTTGTCTATGTCAGCCTCCCATCGGTAGCCTGTAGTAGGGTTCTCAGCCAGGCTGATGGAAAAGACCTTATTCAAGGTCGCTTTCACCGTTTCGGCTTGAGCACGCGCCTCGGCCGCGCTGAGGAGTGTCAGGACGACGAAACTGACAATCGCGGCCCCCACGTAACTCGCTAGTCCCGTTGTTGATTCGCCCTGAGCAAACATCTCCCAATCCTTTCCCACCGCAAGGACTCCCGCCTCTCGGAGCACAAATATCGCTGCCGACTCCCTGCTTATAGCATCTTACCCGAAGACAGGTCACGAGAATCCGGTCCGCAGCGTTGACTATGCCTATGCGAATTCACGGTTCCGTGTCCGGGGTGATTTACTTACGAGCAGGCTTGAACGCGTACAATTTGTCTTTGGACGGCTATTTGAGAAATACCGTGGTCCTCGCAACCAGGCTCGATTATGTTGTTGCAACCGACTTGAACGTGTTCGGGACATTCTTCCGGGCTGAGCCGACCCCCACCGGATACGGATCGGCCTGTATAGGTCCCAATGACGGGGCCGACCGCCACCCTTCGACCATCGCGGGTTCATTTCCAGGCGAGCTTTGACAGGCTGTCAAAATTTTTGACAGGCATCCCTTTGCCATGACGTGGCGCTGGGAGCACGGCCGATCTAGTCCCATTGCCCGATTTCGTTCCTTGTGGGCCTTCACGGCCACTTGGCACACCAATTGCTCCCCAAGGGGATAGGTCGGATCGGCGCTGCCGCAGCCATCACTGGAATTTGTTTGTGCTGGAGCAGCGCACAGGGCACGGACTGACGGACGAGGAGGAGCGAAACCCATGGATAAGAAGCTGTTGGAAGCGGCAAAAGAGGGAAATCTCGCTGAGCTGAGAGGTCTGCTGACCGTGGGCGCTGGTGTGGAGAGCAAGGATGACATGGGGTGGACACCTCTGATGTGGGCCGCAGCGATGGGATTCCCTGATATGGTAAGGATGTTGTTGGACAGCGGAGCTGACCCCAATGTGAGAGACCAGTACGGCGCCACGGCGCTCATGAAGGCTTGTCGTCGGGGTTTCGCCGAAGTTGTTGACTATCTGATCGATAACGGGGCAGATTACAACGCGATGGACGATCATGGATTGACCAGTCTCATGCGAGCGGCGCGGGCAGGTCATCTCGATGTGGTGCGGGCTCTGCTCAAGACTCCGGTCGATCTTGAAGTCGCGGACGAGTACGGCGCGACCGCTCTGATCATGGCGGCGTACCGGGGCCACACCGCGGTGCTGAAAGAACTCCTGGAGGCGGGCGCGTCCATCGATGCCGCGGACAAGAACGGCTGGACCGCTATGGTATGGGCCGTGTCCAGACGCCACAATGACGTGGTAGAGCTACTTAAGCAATTTCAGAAGAAGTAAGAGGCTGCGCAAGCCTTCCTATGCGGGCTTGAGCAGCGCCGACAGCAGACAAATTCCACTATTCTCTCGGATGAGGATCAGAACATGGAAAGCCTGCAAGAAAGATCTTCACCCTCGAAAGAGGGGGCCTCCATGCCCACAGAAGATAAGCGCTGGCGCTTGGTCAATAGGACCATGCGCCTGCACGGCAATCAACCTCACGCGCTCATCGAAACTCTTCACTCGGTGCAGGAATACTTCGGCTTTTTGGATCCGGACGCGCTGAAGTATGTGGCAAATTCGCTTAGAGTGCCCCTGAGCGTCGTGTACGGAGTGGCCACATTCTATAGTTACTTCACGCTCCAGCCGCCGGGCGAGCACACGTGTGTGGTGTGCAAAGGGACCGCCTGTTACATCTCCGGCGCATCCGGCATCCTGGGCTCGATCGCAAAAAAAGTAGGTATTGCTCCGGGTGAGACGACTCCGGACGGGAAGGTGTCACTGCTCACCGCACGATGTCTTGGCTCCTGCGGTCTTGCGCCTGCTGTGGTCCTTGACGGCCAGGTCTGCGGAAAGATGACTCCCACTGCTGTGCTGGATCGCATGGAAGTATGGCGGAACGAAGAGACCAGCGAGCGAGTTCCCCTGCGCGGAGAGGTGGACGAACCATGACACTCAGCATTGAAGATCTGGAAGGCATTGCCAGAATTGAGAAAGACAAACGAGAAAGCTTCACCTATCAGATAAACGTCTGCGTTGCCGCAGGGTGCCTCTCCTGCCAAAGCGGCGTGCTGAAAGAAGCTTTTGAAAAAGAGGTCAGTCGCCGCGGATGGGAGAACTGGTGCAGTGTCAAGGGTGTCGGATGTCTTGGCCTGTGCGCGGCCGGCCCGCTGATCTCCATACAGCCCGACGGGACCTATTATCGAGGGGTTGGGGCGCCCGACGTTTCGGAAATTTTGGAATCACTCGGCGGCGCGCCCATTCCTCGCCTTGATTGTGCGTCTTCAAGGCCGTTCTTTGAGCAGCAGCCCAAGATCGTGCTTGAGAACAGCGGCAGGATCGACCCCGAACGTATCGAGGATTACATCGCTGAAGACGGTTATAAGGCCCTTTACAACGCGTTGCGCATGATGCGTCCTTCTGAAGTAATCGAGCAGGTGCTGGCCAGCGGGTTACGCGGTCGAGGCGGCGCCGGTTTCCCGACCGGGGTGAAATGGACGGCGGTCGCCAAGGCCTCAAACGGGAACAAGTTTGTCGTGTGCAATGCCGACGAGGGCGATCCAGGCGCATTCATGGATCGGAGTATTCTGGAGAGCGATCCGCACCGGGTCATCGAAGGCATGGCCGTGGCCGCGTACGCGGTGGGCGCGAACACAGGATTTATTTATGTTCGGGCTGAGTATCCGCTCGCAGTCCAGCGCGTACGCACCGCGATCTCGCAGGCCCGGCATCTCGGAGTGCTGGGCAACAACGTTTTCAACTCTCAGTTCAGTTTTGACATCAATGTGCGATTAGGGGCCGGCGCGTTTGTCTGTGGAGAAGAGACCGCGCTGATCGCCTCTATCGAAGGCAGGGGGGGGCGCCCCCGCCCGAGACCTCCATTCCCTGCGGAATTTGGGCTCTGGGGTCAGCCCACCCTCATCAACAACGTGGAGACCTTTGCCAATATCCCTCCCATCATCCGTAAGGGTGGGAAGTGGTTCGCCACAATCGGGACTGAGAAGAGCAAGGGGACCAAGGTCTTTGCCCTGGCCGGCAGGGTAAACAACACCGGCTTGATCGAAGTGCCGATGGGAACCACCCTCAGAGAGATCGTCTTTCAGATAGGGGGAGGTATCCCCGGGGACCGAGCGTTCAAAGCCGTTCAGACCGGAGGTCCATCAGGAGGCTGCATTCCGGAGCAATTTCTCGACATGGCTGTGGACTATGAGTCCTTGGCTTCGGTGGGTTCCATCATGGGTTCGGGAGGTCTGATAGTAATGGACGACACCTCCTGCATGGTGGATGTGGCTCATTTCTTCATGGAATTCTGCATGTCCGAGTCCTGCGGCAAATGTGTGCCCTGCCGCGTGGGAACATCGCAGATATACCACCTGCTGAATCGAATCACGAAGGGCGAAGGCAAGCTGTCCGACCTCGATATGCTCGAAGATCTTTCCGACCTGCTCAAAAATACGAGCTTGTGCGGCCTGGGTCAGACTGCTCCGAACCCGATCATGAGCACGCTCCGCTATTTCCGGGACGAGTACGTGGCTCACATCGAAGAGAAGCGCTGTCCCGCCGAAGCGTGCAAAATCCATGAAGCCAGGGAGGCGGTATGAAAGAACCGACGTCGCTTACCGGAAAGAAACTAGGAAATGATGCCAACCCCGCTCGCATCTTCACGATGACGATTGACAATCGCCTGCTCACGGCGCGCGAAGACGAGACAGTGCTGTCAGTTGCCCGGCAAAACGGCATCTATATTCCGACTTTGTGCCACATGGAGGGGCTCTCGCTTCGGGGAGCTTGCCGGTTGTGCATTGTGGACGTAAAAGGCGCGCCCAGAGTGCTGCCTTCCTGCGTGACTCTGGCGCGGCAAGACATGGAAGTGGTCACCAACTCGGATCGCGTGATTGAATATCGTCGGAAAATTTTGGAACTTATCTTCTCGGAGCGAAACCACGTCTGCTCCGTATGCGTCTCCAACGGCCATTGCGACCTTCAGGCGCTTGCTACGGAACTGGGCATGACCCATGTCCGTTACGATTATCTTTATCCCAAACAGCTTGTGGACGCGAGCCATCCCCGGTTTTCCGTGGACCACAATCGATGCGTGCTCTGCATGAGATGCGTGCGGGTCTGCGACGAGATCGAAGGCGCGCACACTTGGGACATCATGGGCCGCGGGATCACCAGCCGAGTCATCACCGATCTGAATCAGCCCTGGGGGTCTTCGGAAACCTGCACAGGCTGCGGAAAATGCGTGCAAGTCTGCCCCACGGGAGCTCTCTCTGAAAAGGGAAAATCAGTCGCGGAAATGACCAAACGCAGACAGTTTCTGCCCTACCTCCAGATGATGCGCGGAGAAGGGCGCAAATGAGAAACGAGAGGCTCACATGAATAAGGTGCGGTTAGCCACAGTTTGGCTTGACGGCTGCTCGGGATGCCACATGTCCCTGCTCGACCTGGACGAAGGATTCGCTGATGTGGCCGCTCAAATTGACCTGGTGTACAGCCCCATCGCGGACGTCAAGGAGTTCCCCCGAGATGTGCATGTGACCCTCGTTGAGGGAGCGGTGAGCAGCGACGAAGCTGAAGAGCAGATCCGTCATATTAGAGAACGCTCGAAGATCGTTGTCTCTTTCGGGGACTGCGCGGTAACCGCCAATGTCCCGGGAATGCGCAACCAGTTCAAAGTTGATGACGTGCTCGCGCGAGGATACCTGGAGAATGCAACCATTAACGAGGGCATTCCCACGTTGGGTATTCCTCGCCTGTTACCGCAGGCTCGTCCTGTTCATGAACTGATCGACGTGGAAGTGTTCCTGCCGGGCTGTCCGCCGCCGTCGGAGGCGATCCTTTACGTGCTCACCGAGCTTCTGGAAGGACGGATGCCCGATCTCACACAAAAAACCCGTTTCGGAGCCTAATCGCGGAGTCACCCTCATGGCGAAGAACATTGTCATCGAGCCCATAACTCGGATCGAAGGCCACGGCAAAATCACCATCGTCGTCGATGACGACGGCAGCGTGAGCGATGCGCGCTTTCACGTGACCCAGTTCCGTGGTTTCGAGAAATTCTGCGAGGGACGACCGTTTTATGAAATGCCGTCCCTTACCCAGCGAATATGCGGGATTTGTCCCATCATTCATTCCATCGCTTCAGCCACGGCATGCGACAGCATCCTCGGGGTTCGCATTCCCGACACTGCGCTCAAGCTGAGACGCTTGCTCAACTGCGGTCAGTTGATTCAGTCCCACGCGTTGAGTTTCTTCCACCTCTCTGCGCCTGATCTGGTGCTGGGCTTGGACTCGGATCCGGCAAAACGCAACATCCTGGGGCTGCTGGAAGCTCATCCGGACCTGGCAATGGATGGGATTAACCTCCGGAAGATAGGGCAAGAGATTATCCAAGCCGTGGCAGGCAAGCGAATTCATCCAACATGGGTGGTTCCCGGGGGCGTGAGTTCTCCACTTACCGAGGAGACCAGAAAATTCATTCTGGCGCTTCTTCCGCAAGCCCTGGAGATCACGAGAAAAACCCTGACTTGGTTCAAGGCTTCCCTGGAAAACCACCGGGAAGAAATACGCACCTTTGCGAATTTCCCCACCTTGTTTATGGCTCTTGTAAACAAGGAAGGCAATCTGGAGCACATCGACGGCACGCTTCGCTTGATCGACTACAAAGGAAACGTGGTCGTGGAAAACGTGGATCCTGCCCATTATCAATTATATATCGGCGAGGCGCCCGAGCCCTGGTCGTATCTCAAATCCCCCTTTTACAAACCTCTGGGTTATCCGGAAGGCATTTACCGGGTAGGACCGGCCGCGCGCTTGAATGTGTGCGGTGGCTGCGGCACTCCTCTGGCCGACCAGGAGTGGGCCGAGTTTCGAGAGCTTGATCGCGGGCCGGTGCTCAGTTCGTTCCACAACCATTATGCGCGGCTCATCGAAATCCTGTACGCGATTGAAACCATCGAATCCCTGTTGAATGAACCTTACATTCTCAACGCCCGCGTGCGGGTCTTCGCGCAGCCGAACTACAACGAGGGGGTCGGCGTAGTGGAGGCGCCCAGAGGCACGCTTTTCCATCACTACCGAGTCGACGATAAGGGCTTGATCCGGTGGGCCAACTTCATCGTAGCCACCGGCAACAATAATTTAGCCATGAGCCGTGGGGTTCTCCAGGTCGCCAAGCGCTTTATCAATGGCGACACCATATCCGAGGGCGCGCTCAACCGAGTGGAAGCCGTTGTGAGAGCCTTTGATCCGTGCCTGAGCTGTTCGACCCACGCACTGGGACGATTGCCGCTGCGGATCGAGCTCGTGGCGCGTGACGGGACTGTCCTGCACGAAATAGCGTGACGAAAGAGGTCTCACGCGCTGTGAGCCAATGTAGGATGTGGTGACTCCTGATCCGATCCGGGGGAACCGTCCCGCGGAGCGCGGGATTCGCGGTCTTTTTTCGCACGCGATGCGGCGCCCGCGGAGCAAGCGGGGCCACGACATCTTGCTCACTCCTTTTTATTGTCTCCCGCCCCATTTTGCGCGAATTCATACAAATATCGTCACAAGCAATCGAAGGAAGGTGTCCATTACCAGAAAAGCGTTCGGCCGGACAGGAGGCTGCAATGCCGGTACGTGTAGAGAAAAACGATCGTGTCACCACGGTGATCCTTGATCGACCCGAATTGAGAAATGCGGTAGACGGGCCCACCGCGCAGGAAATTGCGCAGGCTTTTCGCCAGTTCGACGCAGACGATGACGCGTACGTGGCTGTCTTCTGCGGGGCCGGCGGTCACTTTTGCGCAGGCGCGGACCTCAAGGCCTTCTCAAATCCTCAGGAAGCCCGCCACAACCGCCTGGACCCTCAAGGAGACGCGCCCATGGGTCCCAGCCGATTGAGGCTGAGCAAGCCGGTGATCGCGGCCATATCAGGGTACGCGGTCGCAGGCGGCCTGGAGCTTGCCCTCTGGTGCGACCTAAGGGTCATGGAAGAGACCGCGACCCTGGGAATTTTCTGTCGTCGTTTTGGTGTGCCGCTCATTGATGGAGGCACGATCCGCCTGCCGCGTCTTATTGGCATGAGCCGCGCCCTCGATCTAATCCTGACTGGGCGGCCTGTTGGAGCACAGGAAGCGCTAGAATTCGGTCTGGTAAATCGCGTCGTGGCTGATGGCCGGGCGAAAGCCGAAGCCCAAGCACTCGCGGCTCAAATTGCGTCATTTCCCCAATTGTGTATGCGCAGCGACCGATTGAGCGCATACGAACAATGGGACCTGTCATGGGATGAGGCCATAAAGAACGAGTTTGAACGAGGCGTGAAAGTCATCACCAGCGGAGAAACTCTCTCCGGCGCGCAACGCTTCGCCTCCGGAGAAGGTAAGCACGGCGCATTCTGATACCATTTTGGCTCTCATACCGACTCCGATGGTCAATTAGCTACAACGAGTCATGAAAGCGCTCGCCTTTGGCCGGCGCTTCGGGGCTTCGCCTCGGAGATGGGTAGCGAGAGCGCATCGTTGCGCAATAATTTGGAGGGGAGACTCATTTCCCCTCCAAACCTCCCCATACGTAAACTCGACCAAGGGCGCTTCATGCCGAGCCCTTTCATAGGAACTGCGCCATCAAACAAGTTAATGGTGAGCGACGGGGAGGACCCTTCGCAAAAAGGGTCTCCCCGGCGACTGCGTCCGAAGCTTATGGATTTGTGTAAACGCGGGCGGGCATTCCGACTCAGAACAATCGGCGGGATATGGTCATCTTCTCGGCTTCCTTGGCGCCTTCATAGATCTCCAGGATCTTGGCGTCACGATAGGACCGTTGCACATCGTACTCGTCGATGTATCCGTAGCCTCCGTGCAACTGGAGTGCCTTGTCGCAAACCCAGACCGCCATTTCCCCGGCAAAGTACTTGGCCATCGCGTTCAGCGAAGGATTTGTCCTGCCCTGATCCACGTACCACGCGGCTTTGTACGTGATGTTTCGGGCCAGTTCGATCTTTGTGGCCATTTCCGCGAGTTGAAACTGAACTCCCTGATATGAGGCCAAAGGCTGCCCAAATGTCTTCCGCTCTTGCACGTATCGGAGTGTCCGGTCCAGAGCGCCTTGGGCCACGCCCACCCCTTGCGCGGCCACGGTGGTGCGCGTCGCGTCGAAAAAGTGCATGAGCTGATGGAAACCGCGGCCCTCTTCACCCACCAGGTTCTCCTGGGACACCCTCACGTCCTCGAACACCACTTCGGCCGTGTCGCTGGCTCGAATACCCATTTTGCCGCGAATCTTGGTGCTGGAGACCCCGGGCAGGTTCGATTCAACGATGATGAGGCTGTGACGTTGGTGTCTTTTCTCCGCTTCAGGATTGGTAACGCAGAAAACAACGTAGTAGTCGCAGATCGTCCCGTTTGTGATGAACATCTTGGTGCCGTTGATCACGTAGTCATTCCCGTCTTTCACCGCCTTTGTGCGGCCGGCGGCCACGTCGGTGCCCGCGTCCGGCTCGGTGAACGCGCCTGCGGAGATCGCTTCCCCCGCGACCAATGGAGGCAGGTACTTCTTCTTTTGCGCTTCGGCGCCGAATAACACGATGTGCTCGGAGCCGAAAACCGTGGCCGTGGTGGCAAGGCAAAGCCCCATATCCACTCGACTGAGCTGCTCGGTAACCAGGGCGGCTTCCAAGAAGCCATAGCCGGGGCCGCCATACTCTTCCGGTATGACCGGGCCCACCAGGCCGGCCTCACAGGCCTTTTTCCAGAGGTCACGAGGCCATTTTTCTTCTCGGTCGCACTCCTGGGAATACGTGGGAAACTCGTTGGACGCGAACTTATACGCCATGTCTTGAATCATGCGCTGTTCTTCAGTCAGATCAAAATCCATATCGTCCCTCCTTAACAGATCAGGTCATTGTTCGGTAATGGAGAGCAAGTTTATCACTTGTCGCATTTTGTATTCCAGTTCTGCTTGCCTCTCGATCATAATTCTTTGCGCCGCGGGTGGGCCCGCGCCGTGCATAGACTCGATCAGGTAGCCTACGGCGCCCGCTCCGGCAATCAAATTCTCGATCAATCTGAGGACCTTCATGCGATCCACAACCTGATATTGAGGGTTGGCCGCCAAGTATTTCTTTATGTACGGCCCTGTTTCAGGATCGTTGAGGTCCGCGGCCGCGGGCATGGTGCCGAGCAAGCCCCCGGCAATATCTGTGGCCAGGCGAGCGATTTCGTAAGGAAAGCGCGTAACGTTGAGCTTGCACACGTTTGCCAGGAGAAGATCGACTTGATAATTGCCCGCAAGTGTGGGCCACCCCTGGCTGGAGCAGGCAAGGCCGCACGAGTACAGTGTTTCGTTCAGGTGGACCATTTCCACGATCTTTTCTCTTATATGGCTCGCCTTCTCCACGCCGTTCATCCGCGCGATCAACGCGGTGGCCCCAATGAGCACGTCGCCCACGCCCACCTTGCAGCCGCCGTAGCTCTGGCGATGATAAGACGCGAACCGTTCCACCAACATGCCCGTAAAGTCCACCTGCCCGTCCAAGAATATTCGCTCTTCCGGCACAAACACGTCCTCGAAAACGGTCATGACCTCCTGGCCGCCAAAGATGGGGTTGCCCACGTCCAGTTTGTGTTGCTCCAGTTTCCGGGTGTCGCTGGTCTGGCGGCCATAGATGTAGCGCACCCCCGTGGCATTCGTAGGGACCGCGCAGCAGACGGCCCAGGGCTCCTCGCCGGGACGCATGCCCATGGTGGGCATGATGAGGATTTCGTGGGAATTGAGCATACCTGTTTGATGCAGCTTGGCCCCGTTTATCACCACCCCGCCGGAACGCCGCTCCTTGACCCTCAGAAAAAGGTCCGGATCCACCTGATCTTTAGGCCGCCGACCGCGATCTCCTTTTGGATCGGTCATCGCGCCGTCCACCACGAGGTCTTCCTGCTGAATCCACTTCCAGTAATCGCTGAAACGATTATGAAAACGGGCGCCGTGCTTTTTATCGCACTCGAATGTTGTGCTGTACACAGCGTTGGCCGCGTCCAAACCCACACAGCGCTGGAAACAGCAGCCTGTCATGGCCCCGCAATAGCGCTGCATCTTCACCTTGGTGACAAGGTCTTCCGAGCTTTCGTGGAGGTGCGTGAAGCGGTTGACTTCGTCGTTGCACAACCGTGAGTACGAGCGAAGCAGCTCCCGACCCTGCGAGTCGTGGGCCGCGTCGTACGTGAAGGCAACGGCCTTACGGGAAGGCGCGATGAGCCCGTGCTCCGCCAGTTGCTCGGTCTTTTCTCCCAATACATGAGCTTCAAGGTCGAGCGCCTCGAGGGATTCGAGGTACTGATCGCCTGTTTTCAAAGCCATGATGTTCCTCGCTTTGTGTCGAAGAGATGTTTCCAGCGGCAGGGTCGAGCGCTACTCAACCACGGCGTACGCATGGCTGAGCACTACCCCACGGTCGGCGCCGCACCGGATCAGGTACCGGCCACCCGTGTCCTTCCATCCTTCTGTTACGAGCGTGTCACCAGGATAGACCACGCCGGAAAAACGGGCCTTGAACTCCTTGAACCGCGCCACATCACCGTCACAAGCCTTATGGAGTATAGCTCTCACCGCGTAACCGTACGTGCAGAGACCGTGGACAATAGGGCGCGGGAAACCACCCATCTGGGCAAATTCCGGGTCCAGGTGCAGAGGGTTGGTGTCGCCGTTCAGGCGATAGAGCGCGGCCTGATTTCCAGGAACAAAATATGAGGCAGTGAAAGTCGGCGCAACCCCTTCAGGCGGATCGAGCGCTTCGGCCTTGGGACCTGGGTCTCCGCCGAAACCCCCTTCACCTCGGTAAAAGATGCCGCTCTCGGTTTCCACCAAAGGATCGCCTGCTTCGGTCATGGCTCTCATTCGCCAAACGATCAGCGCGCCTTTGCCCTTGTCATAGATATTGACTATTCCTCCTTCAACAAGAACGACGCCCTCAGGAGGAATCGGGCCAAAAAGCCTGACACCCTGCTCCCCATGAATAAACCGGGAATGGTCCACATCCACGTCATCAAAGAATTGGGCCCATAATCCCGACCCCATCACTGTGGCAAAGCTGGGGAAAACCCTTAACCCGCCCTTCGCGCTCTCATAGATGAACGGGAGTTCGTCTGTTTGCGCGCCGATACCTAAAGCATAGAGGACCACGTCCTTCCAGGTGTACTCGAAGGGGACCGGGCCGTACTTCTTACCAACAAGATCCAAACGTATCATTCAACATTCCTTGTTACTGTTTTATTCCGCATACTTCCAGCCCAAGGGAGGCAAGCGCGCTGCTCGCTCCCGACGATGCGAAATGTAGGGAAAGAACGATTATACAGCCACGCATTGAATTCGACCCCGTCTCACCCTCCCACGTCCCCTCCCATCAAGGGAACTCATTCCCCTCCCCTGGCGGGAGGGGTTAGGGGAGGGGGCATAGACCACAAACAAAAAGGCTCGAGATCAACGCGTAGTAATATGGAGCTGTCAGGAAGTCACGTACGTCGGCAGTTTTTTCTTTATGATCTCCGCGGCTTCTTCCACCATCTCTTCCAGGACCTGTCTCGCGGGCTTGATTTCTTTGATCAGGCCGGATATTTGGCCGGCAAGACCGCCCACATAATCTGTTTTGTGGGCCTCAACAAAACTCCAAAGGAGGGCCGAAGAGATCACGATTTGAGTGGGAAAGGGGAGCGGCTCAAGCCCTGACGAATCCCAGAGGCGGTGAAACTCGTTCAAGCTCGCTCGCAGGGTCTTTCCCGTGTACGCCGTGCTGACACGGGTATCTTCATCGGTTGACCTGAGGATTCGCTCTTTGTTGACATCCAGAGCCCCGCCTTCTTCAGTGGCAAGGAACCGCGTCCCGACCCAAGCGCCCACACAGCCCATAGCCAAGGCCGCGGCAAGGCCCCGGCCGTCGCCGATGCCTCCCGCAGCCAAAACCGGCACGGGCGCGGCCGCGTCGATCGCCTGAGGCAGCAGAGCCATGGTCCCAATTCTGCCTGTATGGCCTCCACCCTCATGACCCTGAGCCACAATGAGGTCCACGCCTGACTGGGCCATACGGCGGGCATTCTTCGCGTTTCCCGTAATGCCGAGCACTTTCATTCCCACTGCATGAGCGTGCTCCACCATGAATCCCGGATTCCCCAAACCCGCGCAAAAGAGGGGAACCCGTTCCTCGATACAAACATCGATTGACTCCCGTGGACGTCTGGTGGTGGTATTCGTCTTTATCATTACATTCACGTTCGGAAGCCCCAGCTCGGCTCTTACCTTTTCGATCCACTCTTGATGCGGTCTTGGAATGGACTTGAGCACAACGCTGAGCGGTATTTCGTCTGCGCGTTGCGCGTCCAGGGCGCCGTCCATATCCAGGCTCTTGGGCAAAAGGAGATCGACGCCGAAAGGCTTGTCAGTCTTGGCCTTGATCTCCCGGATGGCGCCCCGGAGCTCATCCACCGTAAAGCCGCTGCCGCCAAGGACGCCGAGTCCGCCGGCTTCTGAAACAGCAACAACCAGTTCCACGGGCGCGCCGGTGTTCTCACCTATTAATGTGGGCCCCATCCCCGCGCTCAGAACCGGGTATTCGATTCCCAACATGTCGCAGAGCGCTGTCCTTAATATCCGCTTACTCATTCCGGTTTCCTCTCATGACAGTCCCCTGGATGGTCTCGGATGAATGCGCGTATTCCCCGCGAGGTCAAAGGCTGATTACTCCCCATAGGTAAACCCGACCAGGGCCGCTTTATGCCGAGCCGTTTCATAGGAACCACGTTAGATCGGCTTGATTCCCTTACCCATGCGGCCTTTCGTCCGCCACAAAGCATCATGTGGCGTTTCGTCAGCCTGAATTGCTCCTAGAGCAAATCGAAAGATAAGATCAGCCAGCTCATCTACGGTCGCGCCCTTTTGGGGGTGAAACCACATCTTGGTGCGGGTGACCATAGACGCGATCAAGACCCCCACCAGCTTTTCGTCACACGTGAGAAAAACCTTTTGTTCCTGTCCCCTCCGAAGCACCTTGCGAAGGATACGCTCATAAGTATCCCGCATGGAAACTATGACGTTCCGATTGCGACGCGACAGGATGCCGAGCGCTACGTCAAACAATGCCTTGCCGGACCTGGGACGGCTCAAGATGGCTTTGACATGACTGGCGATTATGAAACGCAGTTGCTCGACCGCATCGCCGTCTTCTTCTTCGAAACGCTCAATCGACTGGATTATTCGCTCCATCTCTTCGCGAAGCATTTCGAAGAGTATGGCCTCTTTCGTTTCAAAGTAGTTGTAGAGGTTGGCCGGCTGACATCCGTATGCGCGAGCCAAGTCCCGCATACCAACAGAATGGTAGCCCTTCTGCCAGAACAGCTTGCGCGCCGAAGCCAAGATTTTTTTCTTCCGCAAGTGAGTTCCCGCCTTTGCCCCACTCCTTTTCAGTTCGGATCTGGCCATTTTGGAATTCCTGCGCGGAGGGCGTCCGGAGCCTCTGCGTCAACCGGGCGCGCGGGCCGGTGTCATGGTGATATTAATGAACGTTCATTCGTATCGTTGACCACGATGGATAACTTCTTGATGGTTCGAGCCGAAGCCACGGACGCGGGGAGCGTCCGATCGAGGGCTTACCGGTCGTTACGTCCCATTGTGGCCACCCCGGTAAACTACAGCCCGAGGTAGGTTTTTCGAATGACCTCGTCTGCAAGCAAATCGGCTCCCGGGCCTTCGGCTATGATCTTTCCCGACGACAGCACATAATTACGCGAAGCCATCTTAAAGACCGTGCTCACTTCCTGCTCGATGAGAAGCACGGTGATGCCCAGGCCGCGGATCTCTTCGATCTTGTTGAAAACCTCCGACCGCATAATGGGGGCGAGGCCCGTGGAAGGCTCGTCGATGCAAAGCAACCTCGGACGAAACATGAGAGACCGGCCGATAGCCAGCATTTGTTGTTCTCCGCCGGAAAGAGTTCCGGACACTTGGCCTGCGCGTGAATGGAGAACGGGAAACAACCTATAAACTTTCTCCAAATTGCTCTGGATCTCCGTCTTGTCTTTCAGGAGATAGGCGCCGGCCATGAGGTTCTCAAGCACCGTCAGTTCTCTGAACGGCCTGCGCCTCTCGGGGCAATGGATAAGACCTTTCTTTACTATCTTGTGCGCGGGAACATTCTCAATGCGTTCCCCATCAAACACCACTGCCCCCTTCAAGGTTACGTCTCCACCTGTGGTTTTGCGGAGCACTTCCTTTTCCCAGGCCACCAGTCCGGTTATGGCTCGCAGCGTGGTGGACTTGCCCGCTCCGTTGGGGCCAACGAGGCTCACCAATTCACCTGCGTCCACCTTCATGGAGAGGTCATTGATGATCATTGCCCGGTCATAAACGACAGTCAAACCCGTTACGGTCAGGAGCAACTCAGATCCCTCCTTCCCCAAAATAGGCCTCGATCACCTCGGGGTTCTTGACCACCTCATCCGGCGCTCCGTCGGCGATGAGAGTCCCAAAGTTGAGCACGATGATGCGGTCCACGATCTTCATCAGTTGCTGCAGTTTGTGTTCGACGATAATCATGGCCGGACCTTCACTGTGGAGACGGCCGAACCGCCCTCCTTTGTGCAGCCTCTTGATCGATTTTGCCATGAGGTCCGTTTCGGCCGGGCTGAGCCCGCCGAACGGTTCGTCCAAAAGGAGCAGTTCGGGCTCCGTGGCTATGGCCCGCGCGATTTCAAGCCGCTTGAGGTCTCCCTGGGAAAGCGTGGAAGCCTTTTCCAGGGCCATATCGGAGATGCCGGCAAATTCCAGGGCGTCCATTGCCTTCGCTTCCACCCGCTTCACCCATTCACCCCGTGTCATGGCGCGGGGGCTAAGGCACGAGACCATCACGTTGGCTATGATGGGAAGCCGGCGAAACGGCCTCATATTCTGAAATGTCGATGCGATCCCCATGTTCACAATGTCCCACGTCTTGCGACCGCAAATATCCTTACCCTTGTAATGGATGGCGCCGGAATCGGGTCTCAATATGCCCATGATCAAACGCAGCAGTGTAGTCTTGCCCGCTCCGTTGGGACCGATGAGGCCGACTATCTCGCGCCGATGCATGGTAAGGCTGACATCATTTGACGCCAGCAGTCCGCCGAAGCTCTTATTGAGATTTCGGATTTCGAGGAACTGCTCGGCCATATCAACTCTCCTCAGATTCATCCCGGAGTTCACGGCGGGAGACCTTTCCCACGTCCGTCTTGGGAAGTTCACCTCTAAACTCCACTATTTTTGGGACCTTATAGTGGGCGAGGCGCTCGTGGCAATATGCTACGATCTCTTCCTCGGAGACCTTACCTCTCGCCTCGGGCTGAAGCACCACATAGGCCTTTATGATGGCGCCCACCCGAGGATCGGGCACTCCGACCACTCCGGCCGCCTTGATCTGCGGATGGTTGTACAGCACCTCTTCCACGTGACGGGCAAAGACCGCATAGCCCTTATATTTGATCAGGTCTCGCTTTCGGTCGAAGAAATGGAAGTACCCTTCGTTGTCCATGCGCACTAGATCGCCTGTTCTGAGCCACTTCTCGCCGTCGATGTCGATAAGGGAGCTTGCGGTCTCCTCGGGTCTCTGCCAGTATCCCTTCATGATATTCGGGCCGCACAGAATGAGCTCACCAACCTCACCCACATCGACAAAGTCCGAACCGTCGTGATGAATGATTCCCGCCTTGAGATTGGGAATGGGAACGCCGAACGAACCGCTCTTGGGCCGCTCCAAGGGACTGGTATGGCTCAAGGAAGAAGATTCGGTCATGCCGTACCCTTCCAAGATCCTGCAACCGGTCCTGCGCTCCCAGTCCTTCATGGTCGATTCATGGAGTGTATCCGCGCCGCATGCGATCATCTTGAACCTTTTCCAATTGACGCGGTCGGTCTTCTCGTAGTCCTTCAGATATTCGTAAAGGGTCGGCACGCCATAGAAGGCCGATGCCCTGTACCGCTCCGTCGCGTCCAGAATGTCGTCGATGTCGGGAGTGGTGAGTAACACCAGCGTGTATCCCTGAACCAGGGAAAAGAGCATGATTATGACCTGCCCGTAGATGTGAAAGAAGGGTAGGAACGCGATGACCACTTCATTTCCCGGACGGAAGATATCCTTCCAGAAAGCCATGGCCTGAGCCTGGCAAGCGGCGATATTCCGGTGAGTAAGAATCGCGGCTTTGGGAAGCCCAGTGGTTCCACCCGTATAAGGCAGCGCGGCTATATCGTTGTCGGGATCAATGCTGATCGAGAGCGGTTGTGCGGGATATTTCTTGAGCAGGTCCTGGAATTGATAAAGGCCTTCCCTTTTCAAGACCTTTGGGACCGGCACATTCATTTCACGGTATACCTTGCCCAGAGCGCTCTTCCCGAGAACCTTCTTCAGCCAGGGCAGGTATTCGCTAATGCCCGTCAATATGACATTTTTCACTGAGACGCCGCTCTTATCCACGTTGTCATAGAGAATGTCCTGACAAACCACTGTCTGCGCGCCGCTGTCGGTCAATTGGTGCGCAACTTCCTGGCTCGTGTACACAGGACTTATGGGAGTAACCACCGCTCCCGCCTTGAGAGCGCCGAAGTACGCGATCACGTATTGGGGGCAATTCACAAGATGCAGCGCCACTCGATCTCCCTTTGCCACCCCCAGGTCCGCTAAGGCGGTGGCAAAGCGGTCCACCAGATTGCGCAACTCGCGATACGTAATCTTCTTTCCGTAGAATATGACCGCTTCTTTTGAGGAATATCTTTCGGTCGCTTCGTCGAACAGCTCCGGAAGAGATCGCTCTGGGATGGGGATCTCAGGAGGAACCCCTTCCGGATAGTATTTCAACCAGGGTTTTGACAGGTAGATCTCTTTAGCGGTCATTTATTTCACTCCGAAGAAGAATCCTCGAACCAACGAATGTCGGTCAATCCAAATCCGCGGTGCATACCCGACAGGTCTTTCGGATCGCTACGCTGCGAATCTTGCACCGAGGACATTGTTTTTCTATTTTGTCGCGGATCCACGGTATGATTCCTTCAGGCATGAACAGGAGCGTCAGCAAGACCAGTAGCGCGAAAATGAGCATACGCCACTCCGGCACAACCCTGAGGACCTCGGCTAAAGGAAACAGGATGAATACCCCTGCGATGGGACCGTATATGGAGGCGACACCGCCAAAGATCGACCAGATGATCACCTGAAAGGACATGGAGACCTCTAGGGTGGATGGGCCCACGGTCCGCATGATGTGGGCGTAGAGCCCACCGGCGATGCCCGCGAAGAATCCGCTCAAACAAAAGGCCATCAGCTTATAACGGGTAGTGTTGATACCCGCCGTCCGGCAGGCCAGCTCGTCCTCGCGAATCGCATGAAGGATGATCCCCGTCTTGGAATCGGTGATCTTCCACATAGTGAATGACAACAGGAGCATCAGGATCGTCGTTATGTAGTAATCGCGAAGTCGGGATCCCGAAAGTCGATCCAGACCCGAGACCCCCAGTTCTCCTCCTGTTACGTCCGGTATGGCAAAAACCACTCCCATCAGAATAAGCGGGAATGCCAGCGTGGTAAGGGCGAGATACGTGTGGCGCAGCCTGAGACAGGGGATACCGATAATAAGCCCGGTCAGCACCGCCGCGAGCGCCCCGATGGGGATGGTGAAGAAATGGGGAATCTTGAAATGCACGTTTATCAGGCCGCTCGTGTACGCAGCCACCCCGAAAAAGAGCGCGTGGCCGAAATTCATCTGGCCGGTAAACCCTGATAGCAGGTCCCAACTCGCGGCAAAGATCGCGAACACGCTGGTTAAGATGAGAATGCGCAACAGGTAGGGATCCTGGCTGAACAGGGGCAACAAAACGAGCGCCGCCACAAAGATCAGAACCGCTACTCGACTGGGAAGCACCAGCACTTCACTCCTGAATAGAGTGAAAACCCTCTTGATTTGAAACCAGATGAGTCCCATTCTATCTCTCTTCCTCAAAAGCTATACCGAACAAGCCTTCCGGGCGTATGAGCAGCACGATAATCATAATGGAAAGAGCCACCGACCCTTTCAAAAAGGATCCCATGGGAACCCCGATCGCTACCGCAGCTTCGGTAAATCCGAGAATATACGAAGCAACAAAGCTCCCCTTGACGCTGCCCAAGCCGCCGAGTACCACCACGGCGAGCATCATAATCAATGGCGGCAACCACATGTGCGGATCGATAACCCGAAGAGGCACCACGATAGCTCCCGCCACTCCGGCCAGAACTACGGAAACGATCACGGCTATCATGATCTCTCGGTCCACATTCATACCCATAAGATTGGCGATCTCACTGTCCTGGGCCGTGCACCTTATGGCGAGCCCGACCCGGGTCTTCATCAAAAGGAACCAAGTGGCCAACAACGTCAGCACAGCTACTCCAAGGACCAGCAGGTGCTGATTCGCCACCTTAACCCCTCCCACGATCACGAACCCCGTGGCTACCGGAGGCACACCCATCATGTGGCCCTTAAAGGCGATCAGCATCACTTCCTGGAAAACCATGCCCAAGGCTATGGTGGCTATGAGCACCGCCGCCTCATATTCCCGGATGGGTTTGATAAAGAGCCGGTAGCAGATCAAGCCGATGATCGTGGTCAGCCCAATGGAGAGCACAATCGCCAAAGGCATGGAAAGCCCCCAGTAACTGAAGCCCACATGGATCAGGTACGCGCATGCCATATAAAACGCGGTGTGTGCGATGTTCACCAGCCTCGCGACGCCGAAGATCAGCGAAAAACCGATTGCCAGCAGCGCGTAAATGCTGCCGTTGATCAACCCATTAATGATGATGTCTTGGATCATGCATCAACTCCACTACCGACTCACAACTCGCTCATTGAGACAGATCTTTTGATCGGGGAAGCCCATTTTCGGGAACGGGCCTCCCCGGCGATTTTCTGAGATGTTCGGACTTGATTCCGAAGACTCAGAGAAACCCTGCGCGACTATCCTTACTTCTTCTTGTAGTGTTCCATCACCCAGGATGGGAGCTTGTACGGGACGGTCCCCTCATAGGTGATATTTTCCCACTGATAGGGCCACACGACCACGTTCTTCCCGTCTTGCCATTGGGTCCCCAGCCCCGTTGTGTAGCCCGGTCCCCATACGACGTCATGATCCTTGGAGAATGCCAGCCTCCCCGCAGGACCCTTCAGGTCGGTTTGCTCCAGCGCCGGGATCAACTTGTCCGCCTCCAGCGTTCCGGTCTTCTCTATCGCGGCTTTCAGAACATCGATGGCGTCGTACGTCCCGGCCGTGTAGTTGGGAGCTTCCTTGAAACGCTGCCTGTATTCGTTGAAGAAGGGGAGCGTGTGCTCGGTGATCTTCACCGGACCATAGGTGGATATGGTGAGACCGTAGTTCCCCTGTCCGCCGGTAGCGGCCCAGAAGCCATCCTTTTGCGCCTCGACGTTGATCCCCACCAGCGGCGCCGGGACCTTGAGTTCACCGGCCTGCTTGGCAAACGGAATGCCCACCGACGAGGAAAAGCTGGTGAAGATGATGTTCGCTCCCGCGCGCTGAATCGCCGAGAGTTCCGCGGTCGCGTCCGTGGCCACAGGTGAAGGCCGCCACACGCCGACAATATCCATGCCCATTTTGGGGAGATTTTCATTGGCAACGGCCACCAAAGGATCGGCCCAGGCGGCTTTCTCAGCCACGATCGCGACCTTGATCTTCGGGATGCCCAGCTCCTTCTGCATGACCTGGGCCACCATGTTCAAAAGGAGGAAGTCCACCTTGATCAGGAACTTGGAGTTAATTGGGGTAATGCGGAACCAATACTTGTACCGATCGTAATTCTTTGTCACCCGGTCGCACAGCTCGGGATGGGCCGCGCCGCATCCCAGGAAGATCTTCTTGTTGTCCATAGCGATATCCTGCATCACCAAGACCGCCTCAGTGCGGAAACCGCCTATGAGGAAGTCCGCTCGATGCCTGCTGATGGCCAATTCCATCGCATTTGTGGCGTCCGGAATGCTCAGGAACTCATTTGAGTCGACCTTTATGAGTTCAACGAGGCGCTTCGCGCCGCCCACTGAAATACCGCCCCCCTTGTTGATCTGTTCCGCGGCCATCGTGGCCCCGTTCCAGTGCCCCTCACCCTGGGTGAATTGCATAGGCCCTATGATCGCGATCCTAATGGGATCTGCCGCCCAGCACGGGGCGCCGGCGGCCGCAACCAGTATGAGGGCCAGGAAGATTGTCCACAAAATGCTCGACCTTTTCATGCCAGCTCTCCTCTCTGGTAAAGTAACGTTTGGATTAGACACCGCGAGCCCTGTCCCCAGCGCGCGGGTCATGCTCCGGCCTCTCTATGCGCCAAGAACGATTGAGAAACCCCCATCCGCCTCAGCAGCGACAAGGCGCCACTCATCACCGCCGATCGCTCCTCGAAACAGTACCGATCAAGCGCTCGCAGGAAAATTGAGTCTTTGAGAACCAGCCGCAGCGCCTTTCAGGCGCCGAATCCGCTTTGCGTCGCGGCCTGCCGTGTCACCGGACGCAACCGCCCTTTCCGTTCCTTCGCGCACGCCAAGAGCCCTGAGCGTAAAGCGAAAGATGAAAAGAGCCAACTCAGCCACCGTCAAGCCCTTTCCAGGATGAAACCAGATCCTGGTGCGGGTAATCATGGAGGCTATCATGAAACCCGCAACCTTCTCATCGCATGGGACGAAAAACCCTTTCTCTTGTCCTCTCTTGATCACTTTGCGAATGATACGGTCGTACGTGTCGCGCATGGAGATTATGACCTTGCGTTCGCGCGGCCGCAGGCTGCCCAGAGCCACATCAAAGAGCGTCTTTGCGGACCTGCGATAACTCAAGGTGACGTTCAGATGACCAAAGATGATCAGACGGAGTTGCTCGACCGGATCACCGTCCTCCTCCGCTTCGATGTGCGCAATAGGTTGGATTATCTGCTCCATTTCTTCCAGGAGCACTTCGAACAGGATGGATTCTTTGGTTTTGAAGTAGTTGTAGAGGTTGGCCGGCTGACAGCCGTATGCGTGGGCCAGGTCTCTCATGCTGACGGAATGATAGCCCTTCTGCCAGAACAGGTTGCGGGCGAGAGCCAGGATTCTCTTCTTTCGAACGCCAGAGCCTTCCGTGGTTCTGGTTCGTTTTGTTTCGGCGCCGCGCATGCTCGAAATCCTACTTAGAACGGTCTCCTATGCAAGTTTCGGGGCATGTTAATGAACGATCATTCATACATGCCTTGTCCGCCCCTGCGCTGTCAAGCCTTTTTTCGCACGGCGGCCCGGACCGCCACGTGGCTGAAAGCCTTCCCTCGCTCGGGATGACTCTCTACGCTCTTCCTTGCCTCGTCGCGCTCCACAAAAGCCAACCAGGTGAGCTATGGGGCCTGAGAGCGACTCCCACCTTGTCCTCACGACGCGGACCTACTCAGGCGACCGAGAACATGAACGAGCATTCGTTAGCTCGACCCCCAGATGCGGCCACCCCCCTCATAACAACGGGCGCGCTCCCGGATCCCGCGTCACGACAATACGAATCCCCGATCTCGCCCCGGGGGCCTATCGTTCAATCGGAATCCGTTCCTCGCGTGCGAAGAACGCTATACAGCGGTGTATGTTCACGTCGATGGCGCGACGCGCAGTTTCGGATTGATGGGGGTTTCTCTGGTTAGAGCCGTGCCGTTTCAATACTATGGGCCGGCCGCGCTTGTCAACATCAAATGGGAGAGACCGATTCTCTCGGCCGCCCCTCTTGTGCGGAAAGCGCTTGACTCTTGACGAACAGGCCCTATATGATCGTGCGTCAAAGGGTTATGCTCCGCCTCGTTCTGCGCGCGATACGAATGGCCGTTCGTTAACATGCGACGAACTCCCTGAAATAGGGAGCTAAGAAATGGCTCCGAAGAGTGGAGGAACGGCCGGATTTTCCCTGTCTCGACTGTCTCCTCCTCTGCCGCGCGCTTGCACGCCGGGGACAACAGCGGTGAGCGAAAGCGGAAGGCTCGATCACCCCATTCGAAGGGAGCTCGCCTAATGAGAAGACTGATGAACCGTCTGTTGGCGGGGATCCTTATTTGGGGCTTCGCCGTGGTTATCGGGAATGGATATGCCCACGCAAAGGAAATCGCCGTCATCTGGGTAGGCAAGTCGTTGATGACGAACAACCTGGTTATGGGCTTCCTGCCTCGAATGAGAGAATTGGCGCCTGATTGCAAGGTTACCCTCTTCCGCGAACTCAAGGACCTGGATGAAGCCGGGAAGATTTTTCGGGAATGCGAAAGCAAGATGGACGGCATCGTCTTCCTGAGATCCTCGGGCGCTGAGTTCCTTTCCATGAACAAGCCCCGGGGACCTTGTTTTGTCGGCGCGTGCAACAACCCTGCGGATCTGGGCGCAGTCAGCAGTCTCGAAAACCCTGATGGCATGGTCACGGGAGTGACATACTTTGTCCCGTATGCGAAGCGCTTCGACATGATCAAGAGCCTGTTTCCCGCAGTCAAGAGCCTGTTATTACTACTCGAAATAGGTCAGTCCGGAGGTCCCATAGATCAGGCGGGAACCAGTGATGAATGCATGAAACGAGGTATCGCCTACCAAGAGGTTTTCGCCTCCAACATAGACGAGTTGGCAAGGAAGACTCAGGCCGCCGGGAAAGTGGACCTCATCGTCTTGAGCAATACCCGACTGGTGCGGGATAACGCAGTCAACCTCCTGCCTATAGCAAACACCACAAAGACACCAATGTTTTCCTATTCCGCGGGTCCGGTGAAAGCCGGCGCCTTAGCAGGCATCTCAACCGATGATTTCAAGTTGGGGCAGATGCTCGCCGATTCGGTGGTGGATGTGGTGGTTAAGCGCAAACCTGTCGCTCAGGTTCCTGTGAAAATGGATCCCAATCCCAGAGTGACGATCAACGAATCCGCTATGAAGGATTTTGGCGTAAAATTCCCGGATGCCATCGTAAATAGCGCCATTATGGTGCGATAGGACGATTGCGTCCTCTGGTATTCAAGCCGGTGTCGTCCGGCTCTCTGTTGTAAGCATGAACGAGGGGACGATCATTCTACGTGTGTCAAGTCCCCTCTAACTTCCCATGTCCTCGAGGACCTTGCCTCCATGTGGAACCCGCGCCGTAGGTGAAAAAACAATTGACTTGCGAGCTGAACCTAGTTGTTATTATCGGCGGCAATAGCTGTAATTTTCATGATTCTCGTAGCTGAGACGGAAATGCCCGCGTCCGTGACCCAAGAGGCTGAGTCCCACCACACCGGCAATGGAGGGGAAGCTGATGGACGAACCGCAGAAGACAATGTCCCTTCGGTTTGAGGAGCTTAAGAGCCGTTACACGATTTCGCGTTTCCCATACGCGGGAAAAATCAAAATCGCGATCGCAATCCTCGCCGCGCTCATCGTTTTGTATGAACTCTGTTTTGTCTATGTCGAACCGGACGAGTTCGGCATCAAAGTGGTGCGTCTCGGGCCTAACCGCGGGGTTCAGAAGGAGGTTTACGGATCGGGACTGTACCTTGTGATTCCGGGCATGCATGAGATGCACCGGCTTCCCATGGGAGTTCAGGCCCTGGAACTGACGGACACGCCACAAACCGCGGCTCTTTTTTCGCGGAGGGAAAAGGCGGCCCATATCCAGACGTCCGACGGCTTTTTCGTGAGCGTGGATGTCTCGATCCTTTACCGGCTTGCCGATCCTTACCTCGTTTTCACCATGATCGGCCCGGGCAATCTGTACGAGGACAATGGAATCATCCCCAAGGCCGAGCCCATTCTCAAGGCGACTCTGGGCGAGCTTACCACGGAAGAGTTCTACAATAGCCCGCTGCGTGTGAACAGGACCAATGCCGCCCGGGAGATCTTAAATCGAGAGTTGAACCCCAAAGGAATCAAGGTCGAGCAGGTTATGGTCCGCTATTTCAAATACAGTAACGAAATTCAGAAGAACATCGAGGAAAAGAAGCTCAAGGACCAGCTCGTCTTCAAAAATCAGGCTGAAGCCCGGGCAGCCGCGGAAGAGGCTGTCATCAAAAAGATCACCCAAGAGGGAGAAGCAACGGTTGCGGTAAAGATGGAGGAAGGGCAAGCGTACGTCACCAGGAAGCGAGCTGAAAAGGACCTCTATGTGCGCAAAAAAAAAGCTGAAGCCAACCTGCTGGTGAGGGTCGCGGAGGCTGAGCGGGTCAAGCTCAAGAACGAAGCCATGGAAGGCGAAGGCGCGGAGCGCATGGTGGGGCTGAAAATGGCTGACGTTTACAAAGGGCTGCACACGATTATTCTGCCCAGCGATGGCAAGGACGGCGTGAATCCCTTGAGCTTCGAAAAGACATTAAATCTGTTTGACATACGCAAAGGAGGCGCTCAATGAGGCGGATTATTGCACTACTGGCGCTCTCTCTTGCATGCGTCATGTTTGCCGGTTGCGTTCCGCGCACCACCGGGGAAACCGAAGTAGGGGTAAGGACCGTCAAACTGGGCTTATTCGTGAAGAAAGGCGTTGAGAACAAGGTGTACGCGCCGGGCGGCACCTATTTCTTCTTGCCCTTTGTGAATGATTGGCACACCTTCGACACGAAACTCCAGAACCTCGAAATGACCTTCGACCCGAAGCGAGGAGATCGGAAAGCCCGTGATGACCTGCTCTTCAAAACCATTGACGGCAACGATATCGGCCTGGACGTGATCATCGCTTACAGAATCGATCCGAGCAAGGCGCCGCAAATCCTCCAGTACGTGGCGAAAGACGACAAAACGCTTCGAGAAAAGATCGTCCGAACCGTTACTCGGAGCAAACCCAGAGACATTTTCGGGGAGCTGAAAACCGAGGAATTCTATGTCGCGGATAAACGAGAGGTCAAGGCGCAGGTCGCAAAAGAGGTCCTGCAACAGATTCTCGGACCTATGGGTATCATAGTGGAGCGGGTTCTGACAAAAGACTACCGCTTCAATCCCGACTACCAAAAGGCAATCGAAGACAAAAAAGTTGCAGACCAGCGGGTCGAAAAGAACAGATCGGCGCAACATGCCGCCTTGGAAGAATACAAGCGAAAGCTTGAAGAAGCCAAGGGTGAAGTCAACAAACTGGTAGCCAACGTTGATGGCGAATATCGAAGAGCGAAGATCGAAGCTGACGCGTACTTTGAAAAACAGTCACTCTTGGCTCAAGCGATTCGAGCTGAAGGAATCGCCGAAGCCACGGGTGTCCGCGAGATGAACAAGGCCCTTACCGGATCGGGCGGAGAGGCGCTGGTAAAGCTTCGGATCGCGGAAGCCCTCCAGGACAAGAAAATCATGTTGCTACCAATGTCGGAAGGAGGCATGAACCTCAAAACAACCGATGTCAATAAACTCATCGAGATCATTGGAGTAAAGTCATTACCGACAGTGGGAGACAAAAAGTGAAGTCCGTGAGGGGACTACACGAAATGTTTTGTGAAGACTATGCCTGCGCGAGAAAAGAGAGAGGTCAGAGCTTCTTTGGCTCGTGTTCGAGCCACGTAAACTCGAGCAGCAGCTCAGCGCGCGCCGAGAGCAGTTCTGACGTCTAAATGTAGGTGTAAAGGTAAATGCCTCGCGAGGCTTCGGTATATCCGCCCTTTATCGCCACCTAGTTTCTTCCCCGTTCGATCTTCCCGTCAACTGCGTCGCCGTTGATCATTGATACCGATGCGCGATTAAGGAAGCGACATCGACAATGGCCGTCTGCCGCGCCAGAATGAAAATGTGGGGACAGGGGCGCCCGCCCTACCAAAATGGTGGAAGTCTCAGGTAGGGATTGGGCCGGCAACGGTCCGGTAGGGTCCGGCGTCCCTGCCGGCCACAGATCGATGGGCAAAGCGCCGGCGCCAGCAAGAACAGGATGTAACTGTCTGAAAGCGAGTTGGTATTGTTTTCTCGAACGCGAAGCGGTATCAGCGCCATATCCAATCACGACAGCTTGATTGCGATGGCGCCGGCGCAGATGGCGAGGATTGACACGAACCTCCAGCGGCTGATCTGTTCCGCAAGAAACAAAGCCGCAATAACCATTGCGAACAGCACGGAGGTCTCTCTAAGCGCCGCGACCAGGGCTATGGGCGCACGAGTCATTGCCCAGAGCGCAATTCCATACGAGCCCAAAATACATGCGCCGCCTATCAATCCTCTCACCACGTGCTGTAGCGCATATCTGGCCGTTGGTCCTCGCCTCCGTACGAGCAATGTAACAAAGATAGGAACAACAGGTAGAAAGAAGACCCATCCAATGTAGCTCATCGCGTTGCCTGAGAGTCGGACTCCCACACCGTCAACAAGCGTATAAACGACGATCACACCCGCGTTTGAAAGAGCGAATAGAAAAGAGCGAGGATTTAAGGACCCCAGGCGCAACGCGTCGAGTGACAGGAGAACGACGCCTCCTGAAATGAGAAAGACACCGATCCATCCAACGAATGATGGTGATTCTTGCAACAAATACGCCGCGAAAACTGCCGAAAAAGCCGGCGCTACGCCTCGCATGATCGGATATGCGAAACTGAGTTCGGCATAACGATAAGTAATCACAACCAGGGCGAAATAGGCTACGTGAATGGCAACAGACGCTGTTAAATACGGCCAACTCGCGGCATCGGGGAGAGGCGCAAAGGGTAAGAGACATCCGGCCCAAAACCCCATTCCTACCAGGACGAGAACGGTATCCATGAACTTGTTCGGAGCGGACCGCACAAAAGCATTCCAGGTTGCATGAAGCGCTGCGCCAAACAAAATGGCCAACATGATGTCAACAGGCAAGCGGTTTCCCTCCAAGGAAGCGACTGTGGCAAAACCGTCGCAGAGTGGCTCAGTAAGATCGTTTTGTCCCTTATGCGACCGTACCTGACGACAGGTTTTCAGGTCAAGCCAATTGTTTTGCGATTGCCAAAGGCGTGAACAGGTCAAGCGTCGTCTTGATTCACGTCTCAGCTTAGAGATAGCCGGCGGCGGGTCAATTCGGCCGAGAGGAATTGTCCGACCGCGATCGTTGGCGTCCTGGTTCTAAAGATCCTCCTTGCCGGGTAATTGTCCGGGACTTTAGTTCTTTTCGCGCTGATACTCCATTCTTGTCCCGTGAATACCATTCCCCTTCCCCTTCGGTTCCGGCGCCGCTTCGGCATCGCTCCCCTCATCTCCATAAATCCAGTTGACTGCCTTAACGCGCGCCTTAGCTTTGAATACGGTTTCCTAACGGGAGCTTTGGAGGATCAAAGGCTTGTCCGGATACTCAACTGCGCCGGAAACATGCAAAGGAAGCGTTCGGCGGGCAATCGCTACATTACATTCATTTTCTTTCCGAGGGCAATGTTCACACCTGAAAAACAAATTCAACGGCTTTGCCGTTATGGTGATAGCGTTCAAGACGCGTTACGCGAGCGGGTGCCGCTACTTTCTGTCAGGGGTTATGCGGCACACGGGAGTTCCTGGTCCCGGATGTCCGAGGAGCTTGAATCCTCGATTCCGTACAATCTTCGCCGTTCGGACTGACGTCGGTAAATCCAGAAGGCTTCCCAGTCCTTGTTGATGTGAACGGCCCGCAGACGCATCACACTCTCGGCCCCCTGAATTTTCCAGCTCATTCCCGTGAGTTCCAATCTGTCATTGATGAGGTTCCGGCATGCCCCTTCAATGACTCCGCTGCCGACGGGATAACCCTTTGCCAGACAGATCTCATATCGCATGTGTTTGCGGTTGCGTTCCAGGTATCCGATAACCTGGTTGACGCTATGGCGGGCGCCGTTGGACAGCTCGTGCTTGGTGAGCATCTGCTTGAGCCCTCCGATCATTCTCCCGGCCTTTCCCTGGAGAAGCATTCGCAGCCGTTCGGTCACGAATTCCCTCGCTTGCGGGCTCCCCTGGTCATGAAAGCAAAGAGCGGCTTTGCCCAGGTGTTCCAGGACGTGAAAGATGTCCAACACGAAGAAGGCTGAGCGGAAATATGCGTAGACCAGTGCCCAGAGAGAACGTTCTCCGTCCAGGATACAGACCAACTCGTTGCCTTGCGGCAATCGTTGATCCACAGCCTTCTTCAGACGCGCAACCGTCGTTTCCGGGACTTCCGTGAGACTGCCCCAGGTGATCTTGTTCTGAGCTTTGGGCCTGGAATTGCAGCTCTGGTGGTCTGTCACCTCACCGACGACGTCATCGGGCTTCCGGAGGTAACGCGCCGTCACATAGGTGGAGATCACGGTTGCCATCTTCTTCTTTCCGGGCTTGTCGAGATCAGAGGGGACTACCTCTGCTACGGTTTGGTCTGTCCCAGACCTACGGATAACGACGCCTTTCTTGTCCACCGTGGCAACGGTGATCACAGCCTCCGGAGAAACTTCCGGTGGAGCCTTCTCCTTGTAGTATCGATCCACGTCATCGCACAGATCACTCACCATGCCCTCCAGTGAGCGAATCGGCATCGTCACTGGAAAGAAGAAATTCATAATCTCCTGAGCATCCTCATAACTCATCGCCACGGCCAGACGGGACGAAAACTCCTGAACGAGGTAGGAATAGCTTCTCTCAGGCAAGTTGATCTCTGCATCCAACGGAAAGATTCCCGGTGAACCGGCCGAGTGATAGTAGGCTCTCCGGATGGCAATCGTGCCGAAGATGGACCGCTATGCACAGGTCCTGTCACGAACATACGGGCATCGATTCCCTTGGCTATCCGCTGTCTCCTTGCCCACATATCCAGGCCCCTTGGTAGCCACGAATTCCGCAAGAGCAGCTCTGCCGACCTCCATGACCATGAAAAGCAAGCGACGCTCTACTTCCCCGATCTCCATCTCCTGCCCCGATCCACGCACAAAGGCCACAATTCCATTGACCACCGCGGCCAACTCCGGTACTGTTGTCTCCATCTCCGGTCCTCCTTGCGGATACATCGCTGGGCAAACGCCATGTACCCCTTCCGAGGACCGGAAACCATTCCTTTCTCGCAGCTATGCCCCCGTTCTTATTTGGAACAGTCCTGACCAGAAATCGCGGCGCCCAATTCTCTGCAAGGTCAATGAACTCCCCGTCCCAATCCCTTCTCCATCAGGGTTTCTATTCTGACTGGCTGAAGAGCAGCGGGACAACGTGATCGCGTGCCAGAAGTCTCAATCCCTTCTCTATCAGGGCTTCTATTCTGACGCCGGAGATGTCACGGCAGGTAGAACGAGGGTCGTGTGGTCTCAATCCCTTCTCTATCAGGGCTTCTATTCTGACGCAAACCTCGAAGGGGCTCATCTTAGAGGCGTAAACCGTCTCAATCCCTTCTCTATCAGGGCTTCTATTCTGACTTACCGGTATTCAACTGTCTAGAATGACAACCTTTTGTTGCCTGTTTGCCGAAACCTCCTTTCCAAAAATCAAAAGAACGCAAAACACCACCTCGACTCCTGCCTGAAAAAAAGAATTTCTCTTGTCAAAGAGCGGGGTTCTGTTTGTACCGTAACCGCCGGGTCTTTTGCCTGTTTGTGAGGTTCCGGCACAGGATGCCGACAACGGTTCAAACATTGGTCTGAGGCTTCAGCGAGGTGAGATCCTCGCTTCCGCCCACATCCACCAAACCCTCCGTTTTTGTGTTCGGATTGAGCGCTCGTGGACCAATAGCGACACGATTACAGCCAGATGAAGTCTTATCATAATGTTCGGAACATTCCTCTTGAAATTGTTGTCTGAGGATGATAGGAATGTTCGGAACAGGGGGAACATACCATGAAAACCATACTCGGTTATGCTCGAATCAGCAAGGATGAAGACGGTTCGGTAAGCCTGGATTACCAACAGGCCGCTATCCGTGAGTATGCTGATCGGCACGGGTTCAAGCTGACGAGAATCGAGATCGACAACGGCATTTCCGGCAAATCCGTAGCAGCTCGGCCCGCGGTCCAGCGCGTCCTTGCGGCCATGGACAACAGAGAGGTTGACGCCGTGGTGGTTTATAAATCCGACCGCATGTCAAGAGACGGCCTGGAATAGCTGCAAATCGAAAAACTGTTCATCCAGCGCGCAGTGGAATATCATTCCGTAACCGAAGGCCGTCTCGATTCCAAAGATGTTGAAAGCGAGTTCCTGGCGTTTATCCGGGCAGGTTTGAATCAACGGGAGCGCAAACTCATTTCTCTTCGCACGCGTCAAGCCCTTCAGAGGAAGCGTCAGAGAGGTGAGCGCATCGGAGGCCGCCCACCCGATGGCTGGCATATGGTTAACGGCAAGCTGGTTCCTCACGCGCAAGAACAGCGTGCCATTGCCCGCATGAAGGAACTGCAAGCGCTCGGGTACTCGACGCGTGAGATCGTGGAAGCCTTGGAGCGCGAGGCATTCAAAACCAGACGGGGGACCCGCTTCTCGCAAACGCAGGTTTGCCGCATTTTGAAGGCCGCATGACCAGGAAGACGAAAGAAGCGCGCATCGAGCAACTTCGCCGGGAGCCCGCCTTTCGGGAGCTTGTCCGCATCCTGAAGAGGCAAACCGAAGAGCAGCTTGACCGCTTGACTGAATATGGCGAACACTCCGAACGGGAGGATCAATCCTGTGAGCGCCCAGAAAAAGATCACGAAGAAACACGTGAGCAGTAAAACGCCTTCCGAGGCTGTCCTGACCGAAGAGCGCGTTCGAGAGATCGCCAGTGACGTCTTTCAGAAGATGCTTGCGGATGCGCCCACCCCTCCGGCTATAAGGCAGGAGTTGCCCCCGGAACCACAAGTCCTCAAAGGTAAGCCTGGCAGACGCCAAGACCGGTCTTACCACAAGGTCACAATCACGATAGATTCCGAGCTCTGGAAGCTGTTCTGCCAAGAGAGAGACCGCTTGGGGGTCTCAAACAGCCGCCTCTTTGACATTATTGTCTGGCAGAGGTATGGAAAGCCTCTTTTGTCCTACCAGGAAGCCGCGGATGAAGAATGAGTTGCCTTCCTCGCCTAGAGAAACCCATTTCCTGAACCTTTCTCACAAAACAGTTGTCCTATAACGCATAACGTTATACTATGGCCTTGTGATAAGAAGCTTCAAAGATAAGGAAGCAGCCCGACTCTTCAACCGGGAGCCCACTCGCAAGATCCCGACGGTTCTCCTGCGGGTAGCCTTCCGAAAGCTAAGAATGTTGCACCGCGCAACGTCTACTGCGGACCTGAAAGTGCCTCCTGGCAATAGGCTGGAAAAGCTTTCGGGCGACAGAGAGGGTCAGCACAGCATCCGAATCAATGATCAGTGGCGCATCTGTTTCCGCTGGCATGGCGGAGATGCATACGACGTGGAAATTGTGGACTATCACAAGGGGAGACGAACAAGATGAAGTCAAAGAAAATGCCGCCCCTGCACCCCGGTGAGGTGCTCCTCGAAGAATTCATGAAGCCTCTGGCTATCAGTCAGAATCAGCTTGGCCGAGCTCTGGGCGTCCCTCCGCGCCGAATTAATGAGATTGTGCATGGCAAGAGGGGCATTACGGCTGATACGGCTTTACGGCTTGCCCGGTACTTTGGAACTTCCCCCCAATTTTGGATGGGTCTCCAGGCTGACTATGACTTGGAGACAGAGGCGGACGCAAAGGCCGATCAAATAAAGAGAACTGTCCATCCTCATCCGCGTGGAGAACGCGCCGTTGCCGCGCCCTGACACCTTGTCTTAAGCACTCCTTCTTCTGTTGTCGCCTTTTGGTGCCTGCTGAACACGCGGCCGGTGAATTGCCAGCAAAAAGAGTGATGCGGAAGCCCAAATCCGAGCAAGCGTCCGGACCGGGACGCGCCCTCCGTTTGGGGAAAGCTGCCTTCCGTTACTAAGCATAACTCTATGACATTGCATGGGTTTAATGACACCACTGTGTCTTGCTCGAAGAAGCGTCGGCCATGACACTTTTTTCACTTGACATCGGGGTCCATATGCTTCGCATTAGGGTCATGGCCGACACTCTCTATACTTCAACCCAGCTTATGAAGCTGTGTGAAGTGCCAAAGCGGACCTTCTACCGATGGATTGAGCTAGGACTCGTCCCGGCGGTTCGAGAGGTTGAGGGGCGTGGTCCAGGGCAAAGCGACCTCTACGATGAAGCTGTGGGCGTTTGGGTCATGTTTCTTGATGCATTATTTGAAGGCGGAGTGAGCATCACTGGCAAGGCAAAGCCGGATGCCTACCTATTCAAGGCTGAGCTCTGGCCTCCGGCTTCGCTTCCGCCCTCCGATGGACGGCCGACACAGAACTATGATGGCCCCATGCTTCTGGAAAACTCTAGCCGGATAGCCGACTATATCCGCCAGGCTATCAACCAGGGCGTCCATCTCTCCGGGGTGGTCTTCTCTGGCAAACAGGGCATGTTTCACATTTCATCCACAGCGCGATTTACGGATATCCTCATCCTGCCGACGAAGTATGCAATGAATCGGGTTCGGGCATATGCAGATCCCTCTGCTCACCCTGGATGGTTCTACACCAGTTTCCGTCCCGAATACATCGTCAAGTCATCGTTAATTGTAAGCTTTGAGAGGCTGAGACTGTCTTTTGAATATGCACGGGACACGTTCGGAGCGTGATTTTTTTTGGAATGAATAGGGTCACGTGTGACACTGGAGGACAAAATGACTGACCGGCTCTTAGACATCGAGATAGTGGCAAACCTTCTCAACATTCAACCGAGGACTCTGCGGGCGTGGATACGCGAAGGGAAATCACCGATCCCATTATGTCGCTTGGGCAAGCGGGTTTGGAGAGCAAAAGCGTCCGATGTGGAGAGGCTCATACAGAACTGGGAGCAAAACGTTCATGAAGGGGCCGAGCCGCCCGTCCTACAGCCCAACACCGATGCGGCCTAAAGAAACAACTCTGGCGACGGGGCAGGCGCATAGAGGATTAAATAGATGACTAGCGAAAGAGGATCTTCTTTAGTCCTCGAAATTAAGACCAAAATCGACTGTCAGAACCTGTTTCAAGAGGAATTCCCCAATCACTGGCGGGACTCCGGCAATTACCTGTGCCCGTGGCATCAGGACCAGGAACCTAGCCTGCAACCCACTCAGGACTATCTCTATTGCCATGCCGAGGGCAAGTGGTATGACTGCTTTGACATAATCAAATGCTCCAGAAAAGTGACGTTCCCTGACGCTCGCAGGATTCTGGCAGGTCGCGCCGGGATCGACATGTCTGGCGTGAAACAGAGAGGAGGAAGATCTTCCGGTAACGGCCGCAACACTGCAACACCCCCCGGCTTGACGCTTGCGGAATTGGCAAAAGCTAAAAACCTTCAGATAGATGGCCAGACGGGCCTAACTGCCTGGGGTGTCTCCCAGGTCAAGCAACGGGGTGCAACCGTGCTACGCATCCCATATTCCACTCTGGAAGGCGACATTGTTGCAGTCCGGTTTCGACTGAGCCTATCAGGAGGCCAACGGTTCCGGTGGCGCAAAGGGGACAAGGTCCTACTGTATGGATTGTGGCGTATGGCCGGGTTCCGTGAACAGGGCTGGATCTTGCTGGTTGAGGGCGAGACCGATTGCTGGACCGCCTGGGCTCATGACCTTCCTGCACTGGGTATTCCAGGCAAAGGCACCTGGCGGTCCGAATGGGCGGAGCACCTGAACGGCTTTTCAGTCTATCTCTGGGTTGAGCCCGACGCACAGGAACTGCCGCGGAAAATCCTGGAGAGCATTCCCGACCTCATGGTGATCAACGCGCCGGACCGGATCAAGGATTTAAGCGAAGCGCACCTCCAAGGCCGCGAGATACCAGGGTTCGCAGAAAAGCTCAAACAGCAGGCAATTCCAGCGAAGAAGCTGCGCGACGAAGAGGCTGCTGCGCACCTGCGAGAGTTGGAAGAGCAAGCGCAGAGCGTCCTACAGTCCCCCGACTCCTTGGAGCTGGTAAGAAGTGAGATCGAAGCTCTTGGATATGGTGGAGACCTCAATCAACCCCTGATCGTCTATCTTGCTGTAACCTCCCGCCTACTCTCCATGCGTCCCGGCGCAATGCCTGTGCACTTGTTGCTCTTGTCCCAGCCAGGCGCAGGGAAATCCTATACGATAAGCACTGTTCTGCTCCTTCTTCCTCCCGAAGCCTTCAAGGTCATCGACGCAGATTCGCCTCGTGCCCTGATCTATGATGACAGCGACCTACAGCGCCGCGTGCTCGTATTTGGCGAAGCCGATAGCCGACCGGCGGGAGAGGACAACGCCGCGGCCAGTGCGGTCCGCAACCTACTCCAGGATCATCACTTGCATTACGACGTGACCGTGAAGGAGCCCGACGGCGGCGGTTATACTGTCCAGAAAATCCGCAAGGAGGGCCCTACGGTTTTGGTCACGACCTCAACGCGGCGGCTTGGCGCACAGCTCGACTCCAGGCTGTTCACGCTGGACATTGATGATGGGCTCGACAAGCTGAGGGCTGCTCTCCAGACGCAGGCAAGCCTTGAACTGAGCGGTCCACACGAACCTGACGCCGGATTGATCGCATACCAGGCTCTTCTCCAGAATCTCGCCCCTTGGGATGTCGTGGTCCCTTATTCCAAGGGATTCGCCGGACTCTTGGGGAAACGCGCAACTGGCGCACGCATACTCCGAGACTTCGCGCGTCTCGTCTCGCTCATAAAGGCAGTCACCATTATGCGGCACCGACACCGATGTAGAGATGAGAGTGGCCGCCTTGTGGCTGAGATTCAGGATTACGCTTTTGTTCATGCCCTGGTGGGGCCGATGTACGAGGCTACCGTCACAGGGGCTACTGATGAGGTCCGCGCGGTAGTGACTTCGGCGATCTCGCTTTACAGCGAAAGGGGTAAGGAACCCGTCACCGTTACCGATGTGGCCAAATACCTGCATATCCACAAAAGCACGGCGTCGCGTCGAGTACGAACCGCTCTGCGAGGAGGCTGGCTGATCGGCGACAATTACACTTGAGCGTCAGCGACAATTAGACTTGTGCATCCATCAGGGTGTGGTTGTCTGGTAGAGATGCCCGGAAGTTTTCACTGGGAGGGGGCATCTGGTGCAGACGACGGACGCTCAAGTGAGGAAGATGATGAAGGAGTATAGGAGGACGGGAAAGGTGGGAGAATCGGCTCTTC
>Ga0194126_10001332_pt1 | contig 41475 bp, 45 predicted proteins | sample TA2KigC150mmetaG_FD_148641 | JGI IMG/M metagenome (GOLD analysis project Ga0194126, IMG submission 148641) | Freshwater microbial communities from Lake Tanganyika, Tanzania - TA2015035 Kigoma Deep Cast 150m | ecosystem: Environmental > Aquatic > Freshwater > Lake | place: Tanzania: Lake... | reverse complement strand
CCCGTTTTTAAACTCTCGAGTTCCTGACGTTCTTGCTCAGTTAACGTAACCCGATATCGTGGTTTCATGGCAAATCCCTCCCCCTGGGAATTTGCCCTATTATACCGTATTATACGAAAATTGCAATATTACATGGTACTAGCGGGTAGATGAATTTCCTTAAATTATCCCAATTTTTGCCGCAATGCCAGGCGAGACGGCATTTCACCCCTCCCGGTTATCGCGGCGATTCCCCTTGACTTGTCAGGTCATCTGCGCTAACAATAAATCAAAGAACGGTAATGTGACGGCGATGGAGCTCGCCTGGGAAACTGTTCATACCGAGTTGCAATCCAAAAGTTTTTGATGGCCGCCGCAGGCTTTAGCCGGCGCCGGAGGAGCGATTGCGAGTCGGTATCACGGCCCGAACCGCGCTGACGCTGATAGCTCCTGATTACCCCATGGGGTTCAGGAGCTTTTTTTGTTGGCCGGGTCAAGGCTGCTCCGCTGCCCCTGCTGGAGGAGACCCCTATGGCGATCAGCCTGGCCTTGATCATCATCCTGGGTTTGGGAGCCGATTACCTCTTCCGCCGCCTGAAAATGCCGGGCCTGGTGGGAATGCTCCTGGCGGGCATCCTGGTGGGGCCCCATGTCCTCGGGCTGCTGCGCCCGGAAATGATGGCGGTTTCGGCGGATTTCCGCAAAATCGCCCTCATCGTCATCCTGCTCCGGGCCGGCTTCACCCTGCGCCGGGAGACCCTGAACCGCACCGCCCGCCCGGCCCTGCTCATGAGCTTCGTCCCCGCCTCCTGCGAGATCGCCGCGGTGAGTCTGGCGGCCGTGTACCTGTTCAAATTCTCCTGGCTGCAGGCCGCCATGCTGGGAGCCATTATCGGCGCCGTCTCCCCCGCGGTGGTGGTGCCCATGATGATTTACTTCATGGAGCAGGGCAAAGGCGCCAAGAAGGGGATTCCCACCTTCGTCCTGGCCGGCTCCGCCCTGGACAACGTCTTTGCCATCGTCATCTTCACCCAGTTTTTGAGTCTCTACCAGGGGGTCAAGAGCAGCATCCTCTGGGACCTGGCCAGTATCCCCGTCGCCGTGATCCTGGGGATCCTCCTGGGGCTGGTGGCCGGCTACCTCCTCTACCTGTTTTTCAGCCGCTATGAACTGGCCAGCCCCCGGCGCACCATCATGGTGTTGGGGGTGGCCATCGTCCTCACCTGGATCGGCGACCTGGCTCAAGACCTGGTCCCCATCGCCTCCCTGCTGGGGGTTCTGACCATGGGCCTGGTCATTCTGGAGAAGGCCGAGAGCCTGGGGCAGATCATTGCGCAGAAACTCCAGCGCCTCTGGGTCTTTGCCGAACTCCTGCTCTTCGTGCTGGTGGGGGCCCAGGTGAACCCCAAGGTGGCCTGGGGCGCCGGGGCCGCCGGCCTGGCGATCATAGGCTTCGGCCTCATCTTCCGGTCCCTGGGCGCCTACCTGTCCGTCCTGGGGGCCGGGCTCACCTGGCGGGAAAAGCTTTTTTGCATCATGTCCTATATCCCCAAGGCCACCGTCCAGGCGGCCATCGGCGCCATTCCCCTGGAGGCCGGGGTCCCCGGCGGCGAACTCATCCTGGCCATGGCGGTGCTCTCGGTCCTGATCACCGCCCCGCCCGGGGCCATCGTCATCTCCCTGTGGGGCGAAAAAGTCCTGGAAAAGGAAGAACTCAGCGGCTAGCGCTTTTTCACCCTGAGGGACAAGTTGAAACTGCCCCGAGTGGGCCAGCGGGTTCGCCACAAGGGCTCCGGCGCCGTGTGGAAGGTCATTGAGGAGATGGAAATCTGGGTCCAGAACCACGCCGGGTCCGCATCCGGCCCTGCCGGTTTTATGCCCTCCAGCCCTCCCATTTATCGATTCTCCCTATATAATAGAAGAATGGAATCAGACAGTTATTATCTGGGGCTGGCCCTGGCCCAGGCCCGGGAGGGCGCAACCGCCGGGGAGGTGCCGGTGGGCGCGGTGCTGGTGGACGAGGCGGGCGAGGTCATGGCTCGGGCCTTTAACCGCCCCATCGGTTTAAACGACCCCACCGCCCACGCTGAGATTCTGATCCTGCGGGAGGGGGCCCGGCTCCGGGGGAATTACCGGTTGCCGGGGGTAAGCCTTTATGTTACCATGGAGCCTTGCATTATGTGCCTGGGAGCCATGCTGCACGCCCGGGTGCGGCGCCTGGTGTTCGGCGCCCCGGACCCCAAGGGCGGCGCCTGCGTGTCGCTCTACCGCCTCCCAGAGGACACCCGCCTCAACCACTGCCTGGAAGTGACGGGCGGGGTCCGGGAGGCGGAGTGCCGGGAACTGGTGCGGCAGTTTTTTCAGGCCCGGAGATGATCTAGGGCAGCGTTTCGCCGCCCTCTTGGGAGGCGGGAAAACCTCACCCGTACCGAAAACAGAAAACCGAAAACTGTCTTTCCGGAGGGGTACCGAAGAGGCCGTAACGGGGCCGACTCGAAATCGGCTTGGGGGCTCAACACTCCCACGTGGGTTCGAATCCCACCCCCTCCGCCAATATAAAAGGGCGAAAGGGCGAAAAGGGAAAACGGCGAAAAGGGGTAGGGCTATTCGAGCAATTTCCGCCGTGGCGGTCAGGAGGGCGCGCCCATGGGACTGACGTATATCAGCAAGAATTGTGAAATCTACCTGGGCGAGGACAGCGCCTACCGGGATGACATGGGGAGCCTCCCCCTGGATTGCATTATTACGGCAGAGGAGTATAATGCGCTGCCGGAGGAGCGGAAAAAGGAGTACGAGATCCTGGTGCCCAAGCCGAAAAAGTGAGCAGTAAGCAGTGATGTAGGCGGGCATTGCCCGCCATTTTGGATGTGCTGGGCGCACCCTGCCGATACACCGGCTGGAAGCCTGTGCCACCAGGGGCAAGGGATGGTTGTAATACGAAGTTGCAGTCAAAAAACTATGAAAATTCATGTCATTCTGAACGGAGCGCCGCGGAGTGAAGAATCTCGGCGGCTTTAAAGGAGAGATTCTTCGCTGCGCTCAGAATGACAAAAATAGTCTTTTGATTGCTCATTGGTATAAGTCCCCCTTTCTTAAAGGGATTTAGGGGCAATACGGTTCACTTAAGGTGTCTATGCTTTGCAGGGAACCGCCCTTGCAATGACAAAAAAAATGTGGAACAGCCGCTTTCGGATGTTCTTTCAAGTGGTTAGGCGGGCAATGCCCGCCCTACATTTTGAAGCCCCTCTTTAAGTAAACCTCATTGGATTTAGGGGGATTATCCAACGGTTTTTAATCCCCCCCAACCCCCCTTTAGAAAAGGGGGGAGTATGACGGCAAGAGTTTACCCCTGTGGAGAGATGCCCGAGAGGCTGAAGGGGCACGATTGGAAATCGTGTGAGCGCCTAATAAGTGCTCCGAGGGTTCGAATCCCTCTCTCTCCGCCACTGAATACGGTTTTTGGTTTTTCGTAAAAAAAATTCTCGAATTGCCCGGGGAGATGATTCAGGAAAGTTCACGCAAAATCAAGGTATGTGATTGTTTTAACATTAAAAACCAAGAACCAAAAACCAAAAACGAAAAACCAAAAACGGTCTTTAAATGGCTTACCAGGTCTTAGCCCGGAAATGGCGTCCCCAAAATTTTGAGGAAGTGATGGGCCAGGAGCCCATCACCCGCACGCTGCAGAACGCCCTGGCCGCCGGGCGGGTGGCCCACGCCTTTATGTTCAGCGGCCCCCGGGGAGTAGGCAAAACCTCGGTGGCCCGCATCCTGGCCAAGGCCCTCAATTGCGAAGCCGGCCCCACCCCGCACCCCGACAACACCTGCGAAATTTGCCGGGCGATCACCACCGGCTCCTCCCTGGACGTCCTGGAAATCGATGGCGCCTCCAACCGGGGCATCGACGAGGTCCGGGACCTGAGAGAAAAAATTAAGTACCTGCCGGTCCAGGGCAAATACAGGGTCTACATCATCGATGAAGTGCATATGCTTACCGATCCGGCCTTCAACGCCCTCTTGAAAACTCTGGAAGAGCCTCCGGCCCACGCGGTCTTCATCCTGGCGACCACCGCGCCCCACAAGGTGCCGGTGACCATCCTGTCCCGCTGCCAGCGTTACGATTTTAGGCGGATTCCCACCGGGGTGATCCAGGCGCACCTGGCGAAGCTGGCCGAGCAAGAGGGCTGGCACATCGACCCCGAGGGGCTGGCCCTGGTGGCCCGGGCCGCGGAAGGGGGCCTCCGGGACGCCCAGGGTTTCCTGGATCAGGTGGTGACTTTCGGGGGCGACGGCGTCAGCGTCCCGGAGATCGCCCGCATCCTGGGAGTGACCGACCGCCGGGCGCTTTTAGGCGCTCTGACGGCCATCATCGACCGTCACGGCCCGGACCTCCTCAGCCTCATCGAGGCATTGTACAACCAGGGCCATGACCTGGGCCGGTTTTACCAGGACTTGATCCTCTACGCCCGGCATCTCTTGGTGGCGGGGCTCCATCCCGAGGCCCGGCACCTGGCCGCGGTGGCCGACACGGAGTGGGACGATCTGACCCGCCTGGCCCGCCGGACCCCGGCCGTCCATCTGCACAATCTCTTGAGCGTGCTGCTCCAGGGGGAAGAGGAGTTGAAACGGGCCCCGCAGCCCCGGCTGGCCCTGGAGGTCCTGCTCCTCCGGGTGATTCACCTGGAGCCGGTCCTGCCGTTGGCGGAGTGGCTGGCCCGGCTGGACACCCTGGAGAAGCGCCTGGAAGCCGGGCCGTGGCTGGCCTCCGGGTCCGCCGGCGCCGGGGAGCGCCAGCCGCGTCCGGGCGTTCAGGCTGCCGGGGAGCCGGCCGCCTCCAAGCCCGGGTCCCTGGGGGATGCCGGCCTCAACGACCAGTGGCAGGCCTTTTTGCAGTTTGTCCAGGAAAAGGAAAACGGCCCCCTGTCCGGCAAGCTGGCCCAGTGCCGGTTGGTGGGGATGTCGGATAATTGTCTGAAGATCGCCTTGGGGCGCCCCTGGAACGCCAACGGCGCCCGTCACGAAGCCCGCCTGCAGGAGTTGGCCCGGACCTTTTTCGGGCCCGAGACCACCCTGGAGCTTGAGGTGGATGGGCCCAAGACCCCGAAGCAAAGCCCGGCGGCCGCTAAAAAGCCCCTGGAGATGCAGAAGCTCCAGCAACAGGCTCTGGAGATCTTCGGGGGCGAATGGCTTTCGGCCGCCCCGGGGAAGGAGGAACTTGAGTGAAAGATTTGAGCGGCATGATGAAGCAGGCCCAGAAGCTCCAGGCCAAGATGATGGCGATGCAGGCGGAACTCGCCAACCGCACGGTGAGCGCCCAGGCCGGCGGCGGCATGGTGGAAGCCGTGGTCAACGGCCGCCAGGAACTGCTGTCGCTGCGCATCGACCCCGAGGTGGTGGTCGCGGAGGATGTGGAGATGCTCCAGGACCTGGTCCAGGCCGCGATCAACGAAGCCCTGAACCGGTCCCGGGAGATGATGGCCGCGGAGATGAGCAAACTCACCGGCGGCATGCAGATTCCGGGGCTGTTTTAGCGATTTATATTTCGGTGTCGTGTAGGGGCGGGTTTAAAACCCGCCCCTACGGATAATCGCAGCATTCTCATTAATATAAGGAACACCATGTCAGGAAACGCCTACCCCGCGGCCTTGCGAAGGGTGATCGTGGGTCTGAGTAGATGGCCCGGGGTGGGGGAAAAGACCGCCTCCCGTTTGGCCATACACCTCCTCCGGGCCCCGGAGTCCGAGGTGCTGGAATTGGCCAACGCCTTGATGGAACTCAAAGACAGGATTCGGCTCTGCCGGCGCTGCTTCGCCTTTGCCGACCAGGAGTTCTGTCCTCTCTGCGCCGACCCGGCCCGGAGCCAGGGCCAGCTCCTGGTGGTGGCGGAGCCGGGGGACCTCTTGGCCATCGAAAAGGTGGGGTGGTTTAAGGGCCTTTACCACGTCCTGGGAGGGGTGGTTGCGCCCCTGGAGGGGGTGGGCCCGGACGATATCCGCATCCGGGAACTGCTGGACCGGGTCAGGCAGGAGGGGGTCAAGGAGGTGATCCTGGGCCTCAACCCCTCTCTCGAAGGGGAGACCACCACCACCTACCTGGCCCAGGAATTGCGGCCCCTGGGAATCAAGGTGACCCGCATCGCCTACGGCCTGCCCATGGGCGGCGAGATTAAGTACGCCGACCAGCAGACCTTGCGGGAGTCTTTGAGCCACCGGGTGGAGACGTGAAAACAGTTGTCAGTTATCAGTGGTCAGTGGCCAGTTATTTTGGTTCCTGATCGGCTTTGAGCATTTTGAGCATAAGGTATGAGAGTGCCACAATTAAAGGAAAAGCCGCGAGGCAGTCAAAAATGGATCCAGAATATAATAAACGCCTGCCCTGAATTACTTAATATTCGTATTCGAGAAAAGGTTGCCACTCTATTTGGGCGAGAAATTTGTTGGGTCTCTCCTTTGAAGGAAGACGAATTTGCAGAATATCGAGACGGCGCGTTCCTCAAGCGGTTAAATCTTCAAGAATTATCCGAAGAATTGCAGCAATTCTGGCCGAAAAATGGACCTCAATGGGATGCTTTAGGGAGGACCACAAATGAGAAGGCCTTTATTCTCGTCGAGGCAAAGGCTAATGTGCCGGAAATGGTTTCCATTTGCGGCGCAAAGGATGAAAAATCCCTAAATACCATTTCTGAACGGCTGGCTGAAACCCAACGGTGGCTAAACTGCCAACGAACCTTGGTTGATTGGAAATCCGGTTTCTACCAGTATGCCAACCGGCTGGCTCACTTGTATTTTTTGAGGGAGAAGGCCGGTAAGGAAGCCTATCTAATATTTTTATATTTTATTGACGATATTACCTACGATGGCGGCCAGCAAGTCAGCATCGCGACTTCTCACGAAGCTTGGAACTCCGCTCTTAAACTCCAGAAAAAACTGATGGGGCTTCCCGCCAGAAGCTTGACGGGCAGAGTCATTGAGCTATTCATAAGCACTAACGAAATAAATACGATCGAACAAAGTGATGCTGACCTACCGCCCCCCACGTGAGGCTTTAGATATTTAACCGTTTTAGAACTTCTTACTGACCACTGACAACTGGCCACTGACCGCTAACCATGTTCGATCGCCGATTAGTCCAAAATTTTGACTGGGTGCTTCTGGGGTTGGTGGTGATCATCTGCGCCACGGGCATCGTCAATCTCTACAGCGCCGGCTACAACCGCCAGACCGGGGACACCCCCCTTTATATCAAGCAGCTCTACTGGCTGGCCGTGGGCCTGGGCGTGATGTTCTTGACCCTGATCTATGATTACCGGCACCTGGGGAAGTTGAGCTACTCCGTGTATATCCTCAGCATCCTGTTGCTGGTGGCGGTCATGTTCGGGGGCAAGATGGTCTCCGGCTCCCGGCGCTGGCTCCCCCTGGGTCCCTTTGCCTTTCAACCGGCGGAGCTGGCCAAGATCGCCATCATCCTGGTGCTGGCCACCTACTTCAACCGGCGGGGCCGGATGGAAGCCATGCGCTTCAAGGACCTGATCGTCCCCGGGGTCCTGGTGATGATCCCGGTGGCGCTGATCATCAGGCAGCCCAACCTGGGGTCGGGGATCCTGGTGGCCCTGGTGGCGGCCAGCCTGATTTTCTTTGTGGGGGTGCGGTGGCGAACCCTCATGGGGTGCGGCCTGACCCTGGTCATGCTGTCCCCGGTCATCTGGCATTTCCTCAAAGATTACCAGCGCCAACGGATCTTGACCTTCCTCGACCCGGGGAAAGACCCTTTGGGGGCCGGGTATCACATCTTGCAGTCCATGATCGCGGTGGGCTCCGGCCAGTTTTGGGGCAAGGGTTTTTTGCAGGGCACCCAGAGCCAGCTCTATTTTCTCCCGGATCAGCATACCGATTTCGTCTTTTCGGTGTTTGCCGAGGAGTGGGGGTTTGTGGGCTCAGCAGGGCTGCTGTTGCTGTTTACGGCGCTGGCCCTCTGGGGGCTGTCGGTGGCCCGGGACTGCAAGGAGCGCTTCGGCCACCTGCTGGCCCTGGGGGTGACGGCCCTGATCTTCTGGCAGGTATTCGTCAATCTCTGCATGGTGACCGGTTTTTTACCGGTGGTGGGGATCCCCTTGCCCCTGTTCAGCTACGGCGGCTCCTCCCTGATCACCACCCTGCTGGGGGTGGGATTTCTCCTGAATATCCGGATGCGCCGGTACTTATTCGGGGGGTGATCATTTTTTTGCAAAAAAATTTTGACACCCCGTTGAAAATAGGCTAAAAAGGCAAATGTGAAAAGATACACATGGCCTTAACCTCAGGCAATGCTCGCTTAAAGCTGTTAAGTATTTGATTTTAGTAAATAAAATACGAGGTGGCAGCCAGGAATGATTGACATTGATTGGACTTTGTACGCGCAAATTATCAATTTCCTGCTCCTGGTCTTTCTCCTGAACGTGGTTTTGTTCCGTCCAATCCGCAACGCCATCAGGGATCGGCAGGCCAAACATCTGGCCCAGGAAGCCGAGATCAACCTCCTGACGGATAAAGGCCGGAGTCTGGAGGATGAGATCACGGAGGAACTGGCCGCGGCCCGGCGCGCCGGCGCGGGGGCCCGGGAGACCTTGAAGCAGGAAGGGGCCCATGCGGAAGCAACCCTCCTGGAGGAAGTGAAGCGCCAGGTGGAAGTTGAGTGGGCCACGGTGGAAAAGAAAATCAAAGCTGACATGGCCAAAGCCCGGGCGTCCCTTAAGACGCAGGTTCAGAGCTTTGCCCAACTACTGGCCACCAAGATTCTGGGGAGGGAACTCTCATGAACGGCGGACGCAGAACTGGCTGGCTACGGATCGGGGCAGCCTTCTGGGGTTTGGGGGCCGGCCTGCTCCTGGCAGGGGTAGCCGCGGCCTCCGAGGCGGCCCATGGCGGCGTGACCCCGGAAAAAATGTCTGAACTTCTCTGGCGCACCGTCAATTTTGTGGTGTTCGCCGCTATCCTGATCTACCTGGTGGCCAAACCGGCCAAAAAATTCTTCGCCCAGCGGTCCCAGGATGTGGCTGCGACCCTGGCGGAGATGGAAGCCAAGCAAGCCGAGTCCGAGGCGGCCGTGAAAGCGGCGGAGGCCCGCCTGGCCGAGGTCGCCAAAGAGCGGCAGAAGATTATCGTGCAATTTGTGGCCGAAGGCGAAATGGAAAAGGCCAAGATCCTGGACAAGGCCAACCTGGTGGCGGCGCGCCTCAAAGAGATGGCGGCCATGACCATTGAGCAGGAAACCAAGAAAGCCGCTCAAGGTCTGAAAGAGGAAGTCGTGGGCCTGGCCACCCAGATGGCTACGGACATGATTAAAGAAAAAGCTACCTACGCCGACCAGCAAGGTCTGGTGGAGGAATATTTGAAGAAGGTGGTGGAAACCCATTGATTGACATGACCGTTGCCCGACGCTATGCGAAAGCCTTGCTGACTCTGGGCAAGGAAGATGCTCATTACAAAGAGTATGGGGAGGGGCTCAGTGGGTTCGCCCATCTTTTGGAGCGGGAACCGGAGCTGAAAGATGCCCTGCTCAACCCCATCCACGGCCGGGAGGATCGCAACAAATTGCTCCTTCGCATGATCGAGCTGCTGCGGTTGCCTCCCATGGTGTCGAATCTGCTGCAACTCCTTCTTGACAAACACCGCCTCAACGTGGTGGACGGGGTCGCGTTAGCCTATCAGGAAATGCTGGACGAGGTGGAAAACGTCCGCCGGGCCAAGGTTAAAACGGCCATTTCCCTGGATGACGCCACCCAGGATCGCCTCCGTAAGACGCTGGAGAAGTTGACCGGCAGCACCGTGATCATGGAAGTTGAGGAAGATCCCAGCATCATCGGCGGTCTGATGGCCAAGGTGGGGGATCTGGTGCTGGACGGCAGCGTGCGCACCCAGATTAATACCTTAAGAGAATCCTTAATAAAAGGCGAGGTCTTATAAATGGAAATCAGAGCAGAAGAAATCAGCCAAATTATTCGCTCTCAGATCCGGGACTATGAGAAGAAAGTAGAGGTGGCCGAAACCGGCACCGTGCTGTCCGTGGGTGACGGCATCGCCCGGGTCTATGGCGTGGAGAAATGCATGGCCATGGAGCTCCTGGAATTCCCCGGGGGCATCTTTGGTCTCGCCCTGAACCTGGAAGAGGACAACGTCGGTGTCGCCGTCCTGGGTGAAGACACGCACATCAAAGAGGGCGACATCGTTAAACGCACCGGCCGTATCGCCCAGGTGCCCGTTGGGGACGCGGTTCTCGGCCGGGTCATCGATCCCGTGGGCAACCCCATTGACGGCAAGGGCCCCATCGACACCAAGGAGTTCCGGCTCATCGAGATCAAGGCCCCGGGCGTCATCGAGCGCCAGCCGGTGAATGAGCCCATGTACACGGGCTATAAGGCCATCGACGCCATGACCCCCGTCGGCCGCGGCCAGCGGGAGCTGATCATCGGCGACCGTCAGATCGGCAAAACCGCCCTCTGCGTCGATGCCATCATCAATCAGAAGGACTCCGGCATCCTCTGTGTCTACGTAGCCATCGGTCAGAAGAAATCCACCGTGGCCCAGGTGGTGGACGCCCTGGAGCGCCACGGCGCCATGAAGCACACCATCGTGGTCAACGCCTCGGCCTCCGAGCCCGCCCCCTTGCAGTACGTCGCCGCGTTTGCCGGCTGCGCCATGGGCGAGTATTACCGGGACAAAGGCCGCCACGCCCTGATCATCTATGATGACCTGACCAAGCAGGCCCAGGCCTACCGGCAGATGTCCCTGCTGCTGCGCCGGCCGCCGGGACGTGAAGCCTATCCCGGTGACATCTTCTACAACCATTCCCGGTTGCTGGAGCGGGCCGCCAAGCTGAACGACACCCTGGGAGGCGGTTCTCTCACCGCTCTGCCCATCATCGAAACCCAGCAGGGTGACGTATCGGCCTTCATTCCCACCAACGTCATTTCCATCACCGACGGTCAGGTGTACCTGGAACCGAACCTGTTCTTCTCCGGTATCCGGCCCGCCATCAACGTCGGCCTCTCTGTCTCCCGGGTCGGCGGCGCCGCCCAGGTGAAGGCCATGAAGCAGGTGGCCGGCATGTTGCGGTTGGAGATGGCCCAGTACCGGGAACTGGCGGCCTTCGCCCAGTTCGGCTCCGAGCTGGACAAATCCACCCAGCAGCAGCTCAACCGGGGCGCCCGGCTGGTAGAAGTCCTGAAGCAGCCCCAGTATCAGCCGCTGCCCATGGAGAAGATGGTGTCCATCATCTTTGCCGGCACCCGGGGCTTCCTGGACAAGTATCCCATCGATGTGCTGGGGTCTTATGAGCAACAGCTTTACAGCTTCATGGAGTCGAGATACGCTGACTTGCTGGCCGCCATCAAAGAGAAGAAAGAGTTTACTTCGGAAATCGATGCCAAGATGAAGGTTATCCTGGAAGAGTTTGATTCCGTCTTCCAGCCTGTCGTCAGCGCGTCATAAGAGCGGGGTATAAGCATGGCGACCCTACAAGATATCAAACGCAAAATCGGGGCGGTCAAGAAGACCCAGCAGATTACCAAGGCCATGAACATGGTCTCGGCGGCGAAACTGCGGGGCGCCCAGCTGCGCATGGAAGGGTTCCGGCCTTATGCCGGGGCCTTCGCCATGATGCTGGGCAATATGGCCGGCCGGGTAGAACCGGAGATCCACCCCTTCTTCCAAGCGGCTGCCCCGGTGGAACGGGTCGGTGTGGTGTTGATGACCTCTGACCGGGGTCTGTGCGGCAGCTTCAACGTTAACCTGATCAACACCGCGGTGAAGTTCATCCGGGAAAAAGAGGCCGCGGGTATCGAGGTTTCCCTCATCTGCGTGGGCCGCAAAGGCCGGGATTTCTTCCGGCGGCGCAAACGGGAGATGTTGGCCCAATACGTGGATGTCTGGAATAAGTTCGACTTCTCCAATGCGGTGACGGTGGCCCGGGAGATCATGAGCGCCTTTCTGACCGGAGGGTTGCAAGAGGTTCACCTGATCCATTCCAGGTTTATCAATATGGCGATCCAGCGCCCCAAAATGGTGCAGTTGCTGCCCATCAAGCCCTCCGAGGCGGAGGCGGAAGCCGGGGCCAGCACAGAGTATCTCTTCGAGCCGCCCATGGAGCAGTTCCTGGAGTACCTGCTGCCCAAGTATATCAACGTGCTGGTTTACCATGGCTTCCTGGAAAATTCCGCCAGCGAATACGCTGCCCGGATGACCGCCATGGACAACGCCCAGGCTAACTGTAAGGAAATGATCACCACCTTGAGCCTCATAATGAACAAGGCCCGGCAGGCGGCCATTACCAGAGAACTGATGGATATCGTGGGCGGGGCTGAAGCCCTTAAAGGCTAAGCCGCCCGTATGAGGAGGATTTACAGCATATGAATATCGGAAGAATCGCCCGCGTTATCGGTCCGGTAGTGGACGTGGAATTCGAAGAAGGCAAACTGCCGGCCATTAAAAACGCCCTTTTCATTACCAACCCGGCCATCGACGACATTGAAGACAACCTGGTGGTGGAAGTCGCCCAGCATCTCGGGAACAACATGGTCCGCACCATCGCCATGGACACCACCGACGGTCTGGTACGGGGCATGCCCGTAAAAGACACCGCTAACCCCATCATGGTGCCGGTGGGACACGAGGCCCTGGGCCGGGTGCTCAACGTCGTGGGCCGCCCGGTGGACGGTATGGGTCCGGTGGTTGCCAAGCACTATATGCCGATTCACCGTCTGGCGCCGTCCTTCGTGGAGCAGGACACCACGGTAAAGGTGCTGGAAACCGGGGTTAAGGTTATCGACCTCCTGGTTCCCTTCCCCCGAGGCGGCAAGATGGGGATGTTCGGCGGCGCCGGCGTGGGCAAGACCGTCGTTATGATGGAAATGGTCCACAACATCGCCATGCACCACGGCGGCATTTCGGTGTTCGCCGGCGTGGGTGAGCGCACCCGTGAGGGCAACGACCTGTACCTGGAAATGAAACACTCCGGCGTACTGCCCAAGGCGGCCTTGATCTACGGGCAGATGACCGAGCCCCCCGGGGCCCGGGCCCGGGTAGCCTTGACCGCCTTGACCGCGGCGGAATACTTCCGGGATGAAGAAGGTCAGGACACCCTGCTCTTCATCGACAACATCTTCCGTTTCACCCAGGCGGGCTCCGAGGTATCGGCTCTCTTGGGCCGCATGCCTTCCGCCGTAGGCTACCAGCCCACCCTGGGCACCGACCTCGGTGAATTGCAGGAGCGCATCACCTCCACCAAGAAAGGTTCGGTCACTTCGGTACAGTGCATTTACGTGCCCGCCGATGACTTGACCGACCCGGCCCCGGCCACCACCTTCGCTCACCTGGACGGCACCGTGGTGCTCTCCCGGGCCCTGACGGAGCTGGGCATCTACCCCTCGGTGGACCCCCTGGATTCCACCTCCCGGATCCTGGACCCGCAAGTCGTGGGCGAGGAGCACTACTACGTGGCCCGGAACGTCCAGCAGACCCTCCAGAAGTATAAGGACCTGCAGGACATCATCGCCATTCTGGGCATCGACGAACTCTCCGACGAAGACAAGCTCACCGTGGCCCGGGCCCGGAAGATTCAGCGCTTCCTGTCCCAGCCTTTCTTCGTCGCGTCCCAGTTCACCGGCCAGGAAGGCAAGTTCGTGTCCGTGCCGGACACCGTGCGGGGCTTTAAGGAAATCATCGAGGGCAAGCACGACGATCTGCCGGAGCAGGCCTTCTATATGGTGGGCGGCATCGAAGAAGCGGTGGCCAAGGCCGAACGGCTGGCAGCCGCCTAAAGGCTTACGGAGACCAAGCCTATGGCAGAAAAACAACTCCTGTTGGAGGTGGTTACTCCTGACCGCCTGGTCCTGTCCACCGAGGCCGACGTGGTGGTGTGTCCCGGGGTGGAAGGCCAGTTCGGCGTCTTGCCGGGCCACATCCCCTTTCTGAGCGCCCTGGATATCGGCGAGATGTACTACCGCAAGGGCGGGCAGGTCGAGTACCTGGCGATAAGCGGCGGTTTTGCCGAAGTCACCGGCGAGAAGGTGACCATCGTGGCGGAATCGGCCGAGAAGGGCCGGGAGATCGACGTGGACCGGGCCAAGCGGGCCCTGGAGCGGGCCGAGAAACGCCTGGCCACAACCAAGACCGAGGAGATCGACTGGTCCCGGGCCGAAGCCGCGCTGCGCCGCTCCCTGATGCGCATGAAGGTGGCCGGCCGCTAACCCATCATTCACGTAACCTGTCAAATAAAGGCAAGCCTGGATTCCAGGCTTGCCTTTTCATTTCTGGAAAATGGGAGTATCAATAGGGTTACTGAATATCAGGGTGAGAATTGCATGATGCAGTTTCCAAACACATTCGAAGAACGAGGGAGAAATCCCTATAGCGTTTGCCATAAATTCCTTCCCCTTGGAGGTTCTCAAATCCCCTAAGTCCCACTTTTTCAAAGGGGGACTTTCCCAGCAATTCTTTGTAGTTCCCCCCTTTTCTAAAGGGGGGTTAGGGGGGATTAGAATGATTCCGCTACCGGAAAAAACTTTTGGCAATCGCTATATATTCCCGGTTTGAATTTCCCTTCTCAATGTGATATATAAGGTTATATATCATGGAGGAAGCGGGTATGGCAACCAGACGAATAATCATTAGCCTTCCTGATGCAGACAAGCTTTGGCTCGAAGGCTACAGCAAAGTTCACCAAATCTCGGTGGCTGAGGCCATTCGCCAAGGTATCGGCGAATTGAAGAAAAGCCAGCGCCAGCAAACCTATCAACAACTCGTGGAGCGTACCCGCGGCGTCTGGAAAATGGGCGACGGTCTGGAATATCAAGAAAAAGTGCGGGCTGAGTGGGGATAATCTTGGGCGCAGTTACCAGACTGCTGGATTCGGTGATCTTCATCGATCACCTGAACGGGGTCCAGGAGGCCACGCGGTTTGTCCTTGCCCTGGAGCCGGAGGAAACCGCCATATCCGTCATCGCCAGGGCGGAGATTTTAGTCGGGGTAGAGCTGCAGGATTTGGCGCTGGTCAAGGCCTTGTTGGATCAATTCCATCTCCTGATTATCGACAAACCCATTGCTGATTTGGCGGCAGACCTGAGAAAAAGCCAGGGCTGGAAGCTGCCGGATGCCTTTCAAGCCGCGTTGTGCCTTTATCACAAGATTAAGCTCACTACCCGCAATATCAAAGATTTTGACCCGGTCCGCCATGATTTTGTCGAGATTCCTTATGATTATAGAGGCAGCCACAGGCGCTAGTCTGCGCTTAAATGGCGATGTTGGCATAATTCATGCTTAAAAAGGAAAAGGAACCAGCAATATCGGAGGCTTATTATGAATAGAGAGGAATTGCTGGCCAGAATTTCAATCAATCCCAACGTCTGCTTCGGGAAACCATGTATTCTGGGGCACCGCATCTGGGTTTCTTTGATCTTGGATTTCCTGGCCAGCGGTATGACCATTAAGGAAATTCTCCAGGAATATCCAGGTCTCCAGGAAGCAGACGTTTATGCTTGTATCGCCTATGGCGCAGAGAGACGTAGGGTGCGTTTTACGCACCATTAAAGGAATGCCAATTGCCTGAGTATCGCCGTATTAAGCAGGCGGGCGGCACCTATTTTTTCACCGTGGTGACCCATAAGCGACGCCCGATATTATTTTCCCCGGAAGTCCGTCAGGCTTTGCGGGAAGGCATTTCCCAGGTCCGGCAAGCTATGCCTTTCGGTATTGAGGCCTGGGTATTATTACCCGACCATCTTCATGCCATCTGGACCTTGCCGGAGCATGACGACAGAATTGCGGCGCGTTGGGCCTTGATCAAAAGTTACGTAACCAAAAGGTGTAAAAACTTGTTTGGTCCCGCAGAGAATGTCAGTATATCAAGAAGCCGCCGCAAGGAAGGCGGTGTTTGGCAGCGGCGTTTTTGGGATCATGTCATCCGCGATGAAGCGGATTTTCACCGCCACCTGGATTATCTCCATTGGAACCCGGTTAAACATGGATACGCCAAAACCCCGATGGATTGGCCTTATTCAACCATCCACCAGTTTGTGGCCCAGGGGTTTTATCCGCCCGATTGGGGCGGCGGCGGCGTTGAGGCGTATCCCTCGGATAATTTCGGCGAATGATTATGGTGCGTGAAACGCACCCTACGGACTACGGACTCGGAAACAGTTGAGGTAAGCAATGGATTATGAAGCTGCGGTAATGGGATTCTTAGTAGCAAACTGCAATACGTTCGTATCTCCTCAGTATCCTATCGGATGGACCTGGAGTTGCCCTGATTTTATAGCAATAAGGCCAGCATCAAAGGAGTGCTTTGTAGTTGAAGTTTCTACCGGTTATAATCTCAAGCGCCTCGCAGAAAAGGTGCGCGATCGTGAGAAGCAGTGGCTTTCAATTCTACGCAAACATCTTACAAAGCTCAGTATTTGTGGGTCGGGATGGTCTTTTAAAGTTCTTATTTTTGTGCGTTCCGAGCGGATTAAGTGGTTTGAGTCTTCAATTGATAACGCCGACGATGTTTTTGTCTGGCCATTAGACAAAATATTGATGCCTTGGATATGGCCGGGTGAGATTCGTACTCCTAATTTTTCTTTCAACAAAGATAGCTCAGAAATTAAAAGTTTATTCCAAGTGCCATAGTGCTATCAGATAAAGCTGCCGCCTGCGGCACCGATTGTTTGAGAACATGCTGACGTAATTATCTGGGGAGTAATATTGGTGCGCAAGACGCACGTACCGATAAAATATGGCATAAAGAGTGCAGCAGTATAAGGAATGGATATGCTAACCAATAACATCACCGCCGTCATCCTGGCCGCGGGCCAGGGGACCCGGATGAAGTCGAGCCAGCCCAAGGTGCTGCATGAAATCCTGGGTCGGCCCATGATCGCCTACCTGTTGGATACCTTGAAGGAGGTGGGCGTCACCGATATCGTGGTGGTGGTAGGCCACCAGGCCGAGGCGGTCAAGGAAGCCTTGAATGAGTATGGGGTGCGCTTCGTCATCCAGGAGCCGCAGCTGGGGACCGGGCACGCGGTCCAGGTGGCTATGCCGGCGGTGCCGGCCTTGTCCGGGACCGTCATGGTCCTGTGCGGCGATGCGCCGCTGATTTCCGGGGAGAGTATCGCGGCGCTGCGGCAACTGCACAAAACGACCGGGGCCGCGGTCACCGTCCAGACCATCGAACTGCCGGACGGGGCACATTATGGCCGGGTGGTGCGGGATGAGCAGGGTAGGGTGGCCGCGGTGGTCCAGGCCAAAGATTCCCAAGACCGGCCCGACCTCCTGGCCATCCGGGAGATCAACACCGGGGCTTATTGTTTTGACGCCGCGTTTCTGGCTGATGGCCTTACGAAAATACCGAAAAGCCCGGTCACCGGGGAAATCTATCTCACCGACCTGATCCACATTGCCCGGCAGCAGGGCAGGGGGGTGGAAGCCCTGGTGGACCCGGACTGGGAGGCGCTCTTGGGGATCAACAGCCGGGCCGAGCTGGCCGGGGCCACCCGCACCGTCAAGCGCCGGATCAATGCCCGGCATATGGACCAAGGGGTCACCCTCATGGACCCGGAGGCCACTTATATCGAGTCTTTCGTCACCATCGGCAAAGACACGGTTATTTATCCCAACGTCTATCTCCAGGGCAAGACCGTCATCGGCGAAAATTGCCGCATCGAGGCGTCGGTCAAGATTGCCGATTCCATCCTGGATCACGACGTTTATGTCAAGATGGGCTGCGTCATCACCCAGAGCCGGGTCGGGTCCGGGGTGGATGTCGGCCCCTGGGCGCATCTGCGGCCCTTGAGCGACCTTCGCCAAGGGGTGCACGTGGGCAATTTCGTGGAAGTGAAAAAATCGGTCCTCCACGAAGGCGTTAAGGCCGGCCATCTCACCTACCTGGGAGATGCGGACATCGGGGCCGGGACCAACGTGGGGGCCGGGACCATCACCTGCAACTACGACGGCGAGAAGAAACACCCCACCATCATCGGCGAGGGCGTCTTCATCGGCAGCAACACCGCTTTGGTGGCGCCGGTGACCGTGGGCGCCGGGGCCTACGTCGGCGCCGGGTCCACCATCACCGAAGACGTGCCCCCGGGCAAGTTGGCCATCGCCCGGGGTCGTCAGGTGAACCTGGAGCGCCGGGTGGTCGGTAAAAAGAAAGAAGAGTAAAGAGTGGCGGGCAGCTTTTTAGGTTGCGATCATTCTGCTTTCACCTCATGAGGCGCCCAAACAGAGCTTGGGCCAATAAGTGCGTTCCCAAGCAGGAGCTTGGGAGCGAGAGGAAAAGCTAACAGCTAAAAGAGGCGACTATGTGCGGCATTATCGGATATCTGGGGCCCCAGGAAGCCATGCCCATCATCCTGGACGGGCTGAAACGGCTGGAGTACCGGGGTTATGACTCGGCGGGGATGGCGGTGATCACCGATCACGGCCTGGCCATCCGCCGCAGCCAGGGCAAATTGAAGGAGCTGGAAAACCTGGTGCGGCAGGACCCCCTCTCTGGTCAGGTGGGCATCGGCCACACCCGCTGGGCCACCCACGGGCGGCCTTCCGAGACCAACGCCCATCCCCACCGGGTAGGCGACATTGCGGTGGTGCATAACGGCATCATCGAAAACTACCTGGAACTCAAGGAAGGCTTGATCAAAGAAGGCCACCGCTTTTCCTCCGAGACGGACACGGAAATCGTCTCCCATCTCGTCGTCAAGCACCTGGAAGCCGGGGCGTCTTATCTGGAGGCGGTGCAGCGGACGATAAAGGCAATTAAGGGGTCATACGCCCTGGCCATCATCAACGCCCACGAGCCCCGCATGCTGGTGGCGGCCCGCAAGGAAAGCCCCTTGATTCTGGGGCTGGGTGAGGGCGAATACTTTCTGGCCTCGGACATCCCCGCCATCCTGCCCTACACCCGCCGGGTGATCTTCCTGGAAGACCACGATCTCGTGGTGTTGCGGGATGGGGAGTTCCTCCTGGTGAACCGGGAAGGCGAGCGCATCGAGCGCCCGGAGCACACCATCACCTGGAGCCCGGCCATGGCGGAGAAGGCGGGCCACAAGCATTTTATGCAAAAGGAGATCTTTGAGCAGCCCCGGGCCCTGATTGACACCTTTAGGGGCCGCATCGACCCGGACCTGGGGGAAGTGATGCTCCAGGAGATCGCTCTCTCCATTGATGAGATCAAGGATATCCGCAAGATCTTTCTGGTGGCCTGCGGCACATCTTTTCACGCCGCCATGGTGGGGAAAACCCTGATAGAAAACCTCTGCCGGATCCCGGTGGAGGTGGAGTTGGGCTCCGAGTTCCGCTACCGGGACCCCCTGGTGGACCGGCATACCCTCCTCATCCCCATCTCCCAATCCGGCGAGACCGCCGATACCCGGGCCGGGCTGACGGCCGGCAAGGAGTTGGGGGCCAAGTCCCTGGCCATCGTCAACGCGGTGGGCTCCAGCATCGCCCGGGACGCCGACGCGGTGTTCTATACCCACGCCGGCCCGGAGATCGGGGTGGCCTCCACCAAGGCCTTTACCACCCAGCTGGTGGCCCTGTATCTCATCGCCCTGTTTCTGGCCCAACGGTTAGGCAGGCTCAACCGGGCCGATACCCGGCGCCGGCTGACGGAATTGCTCAAACTGCCCACCTGGGTCCAGGAGACCCTGGACCAGGACCGCGAGATCCGGGAAACCGGCCGGCGCTACATGAACGCCCACAATTTTCTCTACCTGGGGCGGGGCATCCACTACCCTATCGCCCTGGAAGGGGCTCTGAAGCTCAAGGAGATTTCCTATATCCACGCCGAAGGCTATGCCGCCGGGGAGATGAAACACGGACCCATCGCCTTGATCGACGAGAACATGCCAGTACTGGTGCTGGCGTCCCGCAGCCCGGTGCTGGAAAAGGTGCAGGGCAACATCGAAGAGGTGGCGGCCCGGGGGGGGCGGCTCATTGCCGTCACCGAGCTTGACAACGTCCAGGTGAGGGATCGGGTGGAGAGCGTCATTACCGTGCCCTCGGTCCCCCTGGAGCTGTCGCCCATTGTCCTGGTAACGCCGCTGCAACTGCTGGCTTATCATATCGCCGACCTCAGGGGCACCGACGTGGACCAGCCCCGCAACCTGGCCAAGAGCGTGACGGTGGAGTAGTCTTGGCGGCTTTGCGTCTTGGCGAGAGGTATTTCTCACGCCAAGGCGCCAAGAACGCCAAGAAGTTACTTTTCCACCAAGGCGAAGCGCGGGCGGCTGATGGATTCGTGTTGGCAGAGGGGGCAGCGGCTGGGGCGGGTGAGGCGGTCCCGTTTTCGAAAAACAAAGCCGCAGGTTTTGCACACCGCCGGGATGAGGTGAAAACGCCTCCCGGGCCCGGGGGCCCGGGCGAGGTGGGACAGGTGGTCCAGCACCTCTTTTTCCGACTGCGACAGCAGTTGCGACAACTCGAGGCTGGAGCGCGGCTGCTCCGCCAGAAGTTCTTTCATGGCCTGGCGCACGGTGCTCACAGAGAATACCTCCCGGTGATTTCGGGGGGGTTGGATGCAACCATCAATGCGCGGTCAGCTTTCAGCCCAGACCAGCATGGGCAAAACCCTCTGTGCCCGGGCCGGGTTCTTTGAGTCCCGGCTCAAGCATCCTGGCCGGGAGTTCGGGCTTCCGGCTCAAGCTTCGCCGTCTGAAAGGGCTGTAGAGCAATTTGAGGATATCGGAGGTCTTCATGTGGCGGCCAAAGGTGCGCAGCAGCTTATAGGCGCTGAAGGGACGCTGGAAAATGCGGCGGGCAAAAAGCCTGGCGTAGCCTTGCATGCGCACCTGGTTCACCGCCGCACTGGACAGGGCGGTGGGGTCGATGTCCGAGCACTTGAACCATTTGTCCCAATCGCTCTCGTCGTCAATGATCCCGCGGTCGATGTACTCCTGCCATAAGGGGGTGCCCCGGTAGACGCACAAGCGATTGAAACCGAAGGTGTCCAGCTTCAGGCGGGCGGCAAAGCGGAAACTGGCCATGACATCCTTTTTGGTCTCGCCGGGCGAGCCGATGACAAAAAATCCGTGCACCCGTTCGATGCCCTGCCGCTTCGCCTCACTGACGGCGTGCTCAACCTGTTTTAGGGTCTGATGCTTGTGAAGCCGGTCCAGGACCTTTTGAGTGCCCGCCTCCACCCCAAACGCCAGAAAATTGCAGTTGGCCTGTTTCATAATCGGCAACTGATCAACCGCGACCGCATCAACCCGACCTTCGCAGCCCCAGCGGAACTTCAGCCGGCGTTCAATGATGCCGCGGCAAACCTCGCTGATACGCTTGCGGTTAAGGAGAAAGTGATCGTCGGTAAGGTAAATCGAGCGATAGCCCAGATCGTTCAGCTGCTGCATTTCGCCCAAGACATGCTCCGCAGAACGGTAGCGCCATTTGCCTTGCGACAGGGAGGGAATATCGCAGTAGATGCAGGAATAGGGGCAGCCTCGCGAAGTCTGCATGGTACAGAATTTATCCAGGGAGAGGACCGCCGGGACATCCAGGGGCAATGACTCGATGTAATCAATGGGGAGGCTGGTCCGGTCGGGATAAGGAAACTGATTCAGGTCCTGTATGAGTGGACGGGAGGGGTTCCGGACGATCCCGCCGGCGTTGCGCCAGACCAGGCCGGCGACTGAGCCCGGGTCATCAAGGTTGTGCAAGTAGTCCGGCAGAAGCTCTTCGCCCTCCCCGACCCCCACGCAGTCGAGGTCAGGGCAGTCCTCGAGGACGCGGTCCGAATTCATGGTGGCAAAGGCGCCGCCCACGATGATGGGGATTTTCGGCGCGGCCAATTTCAGCCGCCGGGCCAGATCCTTGACCGCGGGATAGGTGGTCGTCGAGAGGCAGGAGAGCGCGATGACACCGGGCGGCTCGGTTGCTGCCGCCTGGGCGATGTGCTCCGCCTGCATCTGCGGGTGACAGGTGTCAAACAGCCGCACCCGGTGTCCATGTTGGCGCAGGACCGGCGCCAGAGTCTGGATCCCCAGGGGAGGAAACGCCATCACTTTGAAGCGTTCAGGGTCAGACGAGGCGCGATTCAGTTCCTTGGGGAGGATCCGGCAAAAGTTTTGGTCCCTGACGTAAGCCATGAAAACCAGCATGGGAAAATCCTTGGCGCCGGTCGAGGTGAACTATCCGGACTGAGTGAGGTTTTTCAAAAGAAAGGCGGCCTCTCCAGCCGCCGATTGTCTGATCCCCGGTTCTAGCGGTAACCGCCGCGGCCGCCGCCTCCAAAGGACCCTTTTTGCTGGGGTTTGGCTTCGTTGACCGCCAGGGGGCGTCCGTCTACACTCCGCCCGTTGAGCATGGAAATGGCCTTCTGGCCTTCCAACTTGGTTTCCATCTCCACAAAACCGAAGCCCCGGGGCTGACCCGTTTGCCGGTCATTAATGATTTTGGCCGAGGCCACGTAGCCGGCTTCGGAAAACAGCGTGTTCAGCTGTTCTTCAGTCATCTGGTGGGACAGGTTGCCCACGTATAATTTCATACTCATGCGTTCTCCTTGTCAGTCTTGCCCTTGCTAAGGCACAAAGTGACAGAACTCCGAGGTCCCAAGACCGCCGGAGTTCTGATCATCAAACTTTAGGGTCTAAAGTTTGAACACGTTTTGGGCCTGGGGACCTTTGGGACCCTGGACCACTTCAAACTCCACCGTCTGTTCTTCGGCCAGAGAGCGAAAGCCTTCGCCCTGGATGGCGCTGTGATGCACAAACACATCCGGACCGGTTTCCCGGGTGATGAAGCCAAAGCCCTTGGAGTCGTTGAACCACTTTACCGTACCAGTTTCCTTCATGGTGAAACCTCCTACAGATACTGCTCATGATATTCCCGCCAAAAAAGCAGGCCGCACAGCAGTCAGGCAAAAAAAAATCGGCGGGAACTAGCATCCCCGTCCGATTCTTGTCCAGGACTTGCGGCCCTGCTTTCAGTCTGACATGCTAAACTTCATTCATTTTACAAGAAAATTACTGAATGTCAAGTAAATAAAAAATTATATCCAGGTCCGGTCCTTTTTGGACGTGAGGACGGCCCGGAAATGGGCCTGTTGGTGTTTGGCCTGGCGGAGCTCCGCCGCCAAGCGGTCCCGCTCCTCCAGGGCGCTGCCCAGCTCCAAGGCAGACAGGGTCTTTTCCAGGTCCTCCACCTTGCGGGTCCAGCGGTAGAGTTCTTCGGCCAGATAGCGAACGGTCATGCTATCCTCAGGGTTTCGGCGTGGACTTAAGGTCAACCGGCAGCGGTCCTTCCGTGGTCACCACCAGAGGCAGCACAAAGTAGAAGTTGTTGCCCCCCGGGGTGGCCTGGTAGCCCACCTCACCCCCATGGGTTTCCACCACGGTGCGCACAAAGAAGAGCCCCCGGCCGGTCCCCACTTCGCCATCAATGTTGGTGCCCCGGTAGCCCTCGTCGAAGATGTGGGGCACATCTTCCGGCGGGAGGTGAGGCCCGGTGGTGAAGACGTTGAACTTGACCCCGTCTTTGCCCGGCCCGAAATAGTTTTGCAGCAGATCCCGGCCGTAAGCCATGTACTTACGCCCTTCATAGTTGCGACGGGCATATTTCACCGCGTTGGAAAAAAGGTTGGCGTAGACCTGGGCCATCAGGCCTTTGTCCACCGACAGGGGCAGGTCTTCATCGGGCATGACCCCGGCGCCCGTATCGATCTCGATGTGGCGCTCACTGAGCTTGTCGATAAAGAGGTTCAGCTGCGGCTCGATGATTTCCTTGGTTACCCGGGTCGTCCGCCGCCGCAGCACGAACTGGCCCTTCTGGAAGTGGGACAGCCGGAACAGGGACTCGATAAAAAGGCTGACCCCTTTATAGTGCTGCTCCAGGTTCTTATAGTCCAACTCCAGATCGTCGATCAGACACCGGAAGGCCTCCTTGGCATCCAGCTGCGTTGGACACTGGTCGCTTCTGATGGTGCAGACGCACTCCAGTTCTTTCAGATTCTTGATCTTGTTCCGCAAATGCCGGAGGTAGAGGCTGAGGCTGATATTGGGGATGATCACATTGTGTTCGATATCGGCCACCAGACTATTGATAAAGCGGATATGCTGGATGTTCTGCCGGGCGACGATTTTGATGTGCAGGTTGTAGCCCAGGCGATTGGCATACTTCTCAAAGAAAAAGCGGTCCGCGGCCGAGATCCGGTCCCCCGGGTACAGTTCCAGCATCCCGATGACCTGGTCTTTGGCGTAGAAGGGCAGCTGGTTGACCAGGAGCAAATTACCCCGGATAGGGAGTATTAACGAACCATTATCGGAGTAAGCCTTATTGGCCAGAGAGATATGGGCGGGGGGGGCGGTCTTGTCGGGATAGATCCCCCGGAGACTGTCGCAGACCAGGTCCAGCCGGCCCTCGGAGCACACCAGGTAAAGGCGCGAGTCCAGATCAAAGAACTCTTTGATGACGCTCACGGTGACCCGGTAAAAGTTTTCTATGGTCTCGTATTCCTGGGCCAGGTCATAGAAAGTCTTTAGGGCGTCATCCTTCAGGGGACCGAAGTTATACTCCTTGAAAATCCCTCTTTTTTCCTTAACCCGGGCCGAAACCTCGGTCAGATCCATGGGGATATCCATATCAGCTTCCTCTGGCCGGGACCAGCCAAAATCCCGGCTCACCCCCGGGGGCCACAGGTCTCAACGAGCGGCGGTGCGCCGGTATTCCCTGACCCCTTGCTCATAGAGATCACGGCCCTGACAGTCATTGATGACAATGGCGGGAAAGTCTTCCACCTCCAGGCGATGGACGGCTTCCGGCCCCAACTCCGGAAAGGCGATTACCTCGGCGGCTTTGATCCGCTGAGAGATGAGGGCCCCCGCGCCGCCGGTGGCCCCCAGGTAGACGGCCTTATAAGCTTTCATGGCGTCGATCACCTCGACCGCGCGCTTCCCTTTGCCGATCATCGCTTTCAAACCCATCTTGATCAGGGTGGGGGCATAGGAGTCCATGCGGTAGCTGGTGGTGGGGCCGGCGGCCCCGATGACCCGGCCGGGTCGCGCCGGGCTGGGGCCCACGTAATACATGATCTGTCCCGCTAAATCCATCGGCAAGGGCTCGCCCTTGGCCAGCAAATCCACCAGACGCTTGTGCGCCGCGTCCCGGGCGGTATAGATCACCCCGCTGACCAGCACCGTATCGCCGATGTTGAGCTGCAACACGTCCTGGTCAGTCAGGGGGGAGGTCAGTTTCACCGTCTTGGCCATGATTCACCTTTTAAATCAGTTTCTCATTCAAATATTACCAGCCAAATCATTAAGTTGTTGACATTTTTATTGCTTCTAACCGAAAACCGAAAACCGTCTTACAGAATCACTTCCTGGTGACGGGAAGCGTGACATTGGATGTTGACAGCCACCGGCAGCGAGGCGATGTGGCAGGGCTGCATCAAGACATGCACCGCCATGGCGGTGATCCTGCCCCCCAGCCCCGAGGGTCCGATGCCCAGACAGTTGACCTCCTCCAAGAGCTGCCGCTCGATGACGGCCACTTCCGGGTCGGGGTTGGCCTGGCCCAATTCCCGCAGCAAGGACTTCTTGGCCAGCAAGGCGGCCCGCTCGAAGTTTCCGCCGATGCCCACCCCCACGATTATGGGCGGACAGGGGTTGGGGCCGGCTTCTTGCACCGCGGTCACCACCTTTTCTTTGATCCCGGCCAGGCCGTCCGCGGGTTTTAGCATATAGAGACGGCTCATGTTTTCGCTGCCCCCGCCCTTGGGAACCACCGTGAGTTTGAGCCGGTCTCCCGGCACAATCTCGGTGTGGATCACTGCCGGCGTGTTGTCCCCGGTATTGGCCCGGGTCAGGGGATGGCAGAGGGATTTTCTCAGAAAACCTTCGCCATATCCCTGGCGGATGCCTTCGTTGATCGCCTGGTCAAAATCCCCGCCCACCAGGCGGACGTCCTGGCCCACCTCGGCGAAGACCACGGCCAGACCGCAGTCCTGGCACATGGGAATGCGCTCCTCTTTGGCGATGCGGGCGTTTTCCAGTAATTGCCGGAAGATTTCCTTGCCGCTGGGGGATTCTTCTGTCTCAGCCCCCCGGGCCAGGGCGGCCAGAAGGTCGGCCCCGGGCTCATAGTTGGCGGCAATGGCCGCGGCTTTCACGGCCTGGGTGACCTGCGCCGCCTCAATCTGTCGCATCGGTGCTCCTTATTGCCGCAGGCGAAGTAAAGGGCCCGACGAGCCGGGGCGCTTTGCCTCCGCCTGAATAATTGGGCCGGCTGAAAGTTGGTTGCTTATGTTGAGTTTACCGGTATGGTCGCCGCCCGGCGCGGCGACTTCGCCGCCAAACTTCTTGAGTGAAACGGCCCCCAAAATCCAATCATCAGCCCGATCAACCCGCGCCGCCCCAGCCGTCGCACCTAATCCAGGTCATTTTTAAAAAATTGCTGGCTGGTGGCCTGGGGGGTCGTGGTTCTTTCCTTCAGCCCCTCGTCCTCGGGGTAGAAGGTCTCCCCGGCTTGCAACGGCACTTCATCATCGGTGGCTTCGCTGTCCCGCTTGGCCAGCACCGTGCTCGTCACCCCCGGGAATTGCTCCACCGGCGCGCCCTTCAAGGCCTCTTTCATGTAGGCGATGAAGATGGGGGCCGCGGCCTGGGAGCCGGTTTCCTTGGGGCCCAGGCTGCGTTCATCATCCATCCCCACCCAGGTCCCGGTAACCAAAGACGGCGTGAAACCGATAAACCAGGCGTCCCGGGTCTTGTTGGTGGTGCCGGTCTTGCCTCCCATGGGCCGTCCCAGGACTCGAACTCGGGTGGCGGTGCCCCCCTCCACCACGCCCATCAAAAGACGGGTCATGATCCCCGCGGTTTGGGGGCTGATCACCTGCTGACTGCGGGGCTGGTTTTCCACCAGGACCCTCCCGTCCCGGTCCTCGATCCGGTCTATTAAAACCGGCTCGATCAACTTGCCCTCATTGGGGAAGGCGGAGAAGGCCCGGGTCAGCTCCATCAGGGTGAGATCGGAAGCTCCCAGGGCTGAGGCATAATTGGGAAAGATGGGGCTGGCGATTCCCAGGGTCTTGGCCATGTTGACCGTGGCCGGAACGCCGATGGCCATCATCAGGCGCACTGCCGGCACGTTGCGGGAATGGGCCAGGGCATAGGCCAGCGGAATCGGTCCATTAAACCGGTGATCGTAATTCTGCGGCTCCCACAGCTGCCCGTGCCGGCCCCCGGGCAGGGATAGGGGGGCGTCCTGCAAAATGGAATCGGCGCGAAAGCCTTTTTCCACCGCGGCGGCGTAAAGAATGGGTTTGAAGGCCGAGCCCGGCTGCCGCCGGGCCTGGGTGGCCCGGTTGAAGGTGCTGTCCCCAAAGTCCTTGCCCCCCATGAGCACCCGGACCTGGCCGGTCTTGAACTCCATGGAGACCAGCGCCGCCTGGACCATGGGCGCGGGGATCAGTTCCCCCGTCCACTTGCCCTGCCGCTCCCGCTCCACCAGACGCACCTGCACCACGTCCCCCGGCCTCAGGGAGGCCACCGAAGTGGTGGCCCGGGACTTGCTGCCGCCGGCCTCCCGCAAGACGCCCCCCTGCTCCCCTAAGCGGAAGTACACTCCGCCGATCCGGCGCCGGTCCGGGGCGCTTACCACCAGGGCGGTTACCGCCACGCCCTTGCGCGGCGGATATTTCCGGTAATACTTCACCTGGCGTTCCTGGAACGCGGCCATTTCCTTGCCCCGGACGTGCTTGAGCGGCCCCCGGTAGCCGTTGCGCTGGATCAGGCCGTCGATGCCTGATTCAATGGCTTCCCGGGCCACCTTGTGAAGGTTGACGTCCGCCGTGGTATAGACCCGCAGCCCCAGGCTGTACACCGATTCCTTGCCGAACCGGTCCTCCAACTGGCTCCGCACCTGCTCGGTGAAGTAGCCGCACTCCTTGATCCATTCCGGCCGGAAGGGCTTGAGCTTGAGGGGCTGCTGTAAGGCGGCCTGTTCCTGCTCCTTGCTGATAAACCCCACCCCGGCCATCCTTTTGAGCACGTAAGCCTGGCGCTCCTTGGCCCGCTGGGGGTTGAGATACGGGTCATAGCGGCTGGGGGCCTTGGGGATGCCCGCCAGGATGGCCGCCTCCGCCAGGCTCAGGTCTTCCACGTGCTTGGAGAAGTACTCCTGGGCCGCCGCCTCCACCCCATAGGCCCCGTGACCCATGAAGATATGGTTCAGATAGACGCTGAGAATCTCTTCCTTGGTCATGTAATTGTCGATGCGGTAGGCCAGCACCGCTTCCCGGATTTTCCGGGCGAAGCTCTTCTCCGAGGTCAGCAGAATGCGCTTCACCACCTGCTGGGTGATGGTGCTGCCGCCCTGGACCACCTCGCCGGCCTCCAGGTTGCGGAAAAAGGCCCGGACGATGCCGGTTACGTCCACCCCCGGGTGCTCGAAGAAACGGGCGTCCTCCGCGGCCACAAAGGCCAGGATCAGGTGCCGGGGCAGCCGGCTGTAGGGCACCTCGATCCGGCGCTCCGAGTAGAATTCCCCGATGCGCTGGCCGTCCCGGGCAAAGACCTGGGTGATCACCGAAGGCCGGAAATCCTTGAGGGAAGTGAAATCCGGCAGGTCCCGCAAGAAATGGTGATAGATGAACACCCCCGCCCCAACCACGCCCAAAAGCCCGGTGAACACCAGGCCGTAGAGTAACCAGGTCAGGCGCCGGGCCCAGCGCCGCCGCTGATGATATTTTTCCAGCCGGTTGGGATTGGGTTCCTTAAAAAACTTCATGGCTGCCTTGGGTGCTCTCTCACCGTCGCCCTGTGCCGATTGGCGGTTTTATAGACAATTTTTTCCGGGGCGCACCTGCGGGTCCGCCGCCTTTGGTGGCACAGGCTTCCAGCCTGTGCGCCGCACCGGCAAGATGCCGGTGCCACCAAAAACTTTTCAATGCAGAACTTATCAATCCCTTAACCCAGCCGTAGGGACACGGCGTGCCGTGCCCTCAACTCAAGGCTCCTGGGTACGAAATTGCTCCGGGGAGTTCGGGGGAGGGAGGGCGCGCCTCTATCTGCCCACTTCTCTACCTTCATCCCGTCTCCATCCTAAGTCCGAACCGGCCTCCCCGCCGGCGCGCCTTTTCCTAAAGACCTGCGATCCGAACTTGTTGTTAAGAATTAATTATAGCTTATTATCACACCTTTTTGAAGTTTTCCAGAAACTGCCCGATCTGCACCCCAGGTGAAGGCATTCGACCCCTCCCATGCATCTGTCCGCGTCCGTTTTGCCGATGCAGGTGGCCAGGTGATGCAGGCCTTTCTTCAACTCCAGGACGTAGGTTCTTTTCGCTTTGTCAAAGATGACCGTGGCGGCCACCCCGTACTGGTCGATTTTCGGGTATATCTGGTGAATCTTTACTTTCAATTCATCGATCGTGTGCTTCCTGACCATCACTCCGGCGCGGCGACATGAGGCGGTTGTCCCCGCCGCCCGGCCCCAACAGGCCTATTCTTTAAAAAATAAGGCCCCCAACCCGCCCCGGCAAGGGACCTCGACATATTCTCAGAAAAATATCATGCCTTTTATTATTCCGGCCGAACCAACCCCCTACCTTCTCCCAATGGCTCCTTGGTCTCCCGTAGGGTGCGTCTTACGCACCAAAAATGGCGCGTGAGACGCGCCCTACGTCACTGCCACCAGCCACGGGGCCTCCAGCCCGTAGGGCGGGAAAGCGTAGCGCATCCCGCCTTTAGCATTATTGCATCTCCCGGCGGCGTTCCAGCAGCGTGCCCGTGAAAAAGAAAATGCCGCCAGGAATGAAGGTGCGAATATATTTAGCGGAAAAAAATTACCATCGCACTTGCCGACGGCGGGATGCGTTTCACTTTCCCGCCCTACCGCGGGCTAATGACCAAAGAGGCGACGAAAAAACCCTTTGGGCTTTTGGTCCTCAGATGCTTCATTTAACTTTATCGCCGCTAATTCAACTTCGCTGTTTAACTTTTCATCAGCCCAAAGAACAGGGACGATAATATTCATAACGTCATCAGGAATGTAGAACTTCTCCTGAATGCGCTCTAATGCAAATAACCTTGCAACCCCTGCATCAGAATATCCCATTTCCTGAATAAGCGATATGTAGCTTGCGACATATGACTTAAATTTATCATTTAGACAAATTACCTTTGCAGCGATGTCTTCCACTAAATCATTTCCCTTTGTCGCGAAAACAAACTTTGCGATAACGGCGTCCATTAGTTCCCTCTGTAGGTCCTGGCGAAGTCGAGCATTTTGTATGTTTGACCAAACACCTGTAACCATAGTCCAATTCATAAAGGAGAAGATTTTAAACACATGGTCTTTCTCAACATCAACATGATGATAAGCTGTAAGTTTGACGAACTTCTGTTGTAATTTAAGAGCATTATCGATAATAATATTTGATAATAAATCACATAGTTGTTTTAGTGAAGCAGACATTTATCTATTCCCTCCCCAATTTTTGTTTTATTCAAAGGTTGGTGCTTTCTGATAGTCTAAGTCAAGAACCCTCTGGTTCTTCCTCCTTGCCGAGATCCCATAGGGCGGGAAAGCGCAGCGCATCCCGCCTTTAGCATTATTCCATCCCCCGGCGGCGTTCCAGCCGCGTGACTGTGAAAAAGACAATGCCTCCAGGAATGAAGGTGCGAATATATTTAGCGGAAAAAAATTACCATCGCACTGGCCGAAGGCGGGATGCGTTTCACTTTCCCGCCCTACGGCCCTTACCCGAACTTCCGATCCATCGTCCGGTACTGGATGGCCTCGGCGACGTGGGCGGGGGTGATGCCGCCCTCCCCTTCCAGGTCGGCGATGGTTCGGGCGATTTTGAGGATGCGGTGGTAGGCCCGGGCGGAGAGGCCCAGGCGCTCCATGGCGGTTTCCAGCAAACGCTGAGCCTCGGGGCCCGGGGCGCAGTGCTGCTTGATGAGCCGGGGCGGCATGTGGGCGTTGGCGTAGATGCGGGTTTTATGAAAGCGCTCCCCCTGGACCTCCCGGGCCTTAACGACCTTCGCCCGCAGCTCGAAAGAGCCCTCCCCCGATTCCTGCGCCGCCATATCCCGGAACGGCACCGCCGGCACCTGGACCTGAATGTCGATCCGGTCCAGAAGCGGTCCGGAGATTCGGGAGCGATAGGTGTTGATCTGGTTGGGGGTGCAGGTGCAGGCCCGCTTGGGGTCCCCAAGAAACCCGCAGGGGCAGGGGTTCATGGCCGCCACCAGCATGAACCGGGCCGGGTAGGTGAGCGAGGTGGCCGCCCGGGAGATGGTGACCTTGCCCTCTTCCAGGGGTTGCCGTAACACCTCCAGGGTGGAGCGGCGGAACTCCGGCAGTTCGTCCAGGAAGAGCACCCCGTGGTGGGCCAGGCTCACCTCCCCGGGCCGGGGGATGCTGCCGCCGCCGATTAGCCCCGCGTCCGAAATGGTGTGGTGCGGCGACCGGAAGGGGCGTCTCGGCACCAGGGCCTGGCCGGGTTTTAAGCGGCCCATGATGCTGTAAATTTTGGAGGTCTCCAGGGCCTCTTCGAAACTCCAGGGGGGCAGCACCGTGCGCAGGCTCCGGGCCAGCATGGTCTTGCCGGCGCCGGGGGGGCCCACCATCAGGACGTTGTGGCTGCCGGCCGCGGCGATGAGCAGGGCCCGTTTCACCGGCTCCTGCCCCCGGACGTCCCGGAAATCCTCGTCATAGGCCGGCGGCGGCGCCACCAGCGCCGGCGGCTCCGGGGTGAGGGCCGTGAGGGGCTCCCGGCCGCTCAAAAACTCCATTACCTGGGAGAGGCGCTCGGCGGGGTAGATGTTGATCCCCTGGACCACCCCGGCTTCTCTGGCGTTGGCCCGGGGGATGATCAGGGCCAGATTCGCCGCCCGGGTGGCCAGGGCCATGGAGAGCACCCCCCGGGTGGGTTTGAGGCGGCCGTCCAGGGAGAGTTCCCCATAGAGGAGATAGGCTTCCGCCGCGGCCGGCGGCAGCAGGCCCTGGGCGGCCAGGATACCCACGGCCACCGGCAGGTCGAAGCCGGTGCCCTCCTTGCGGATGTCGGCGGGGGCCAGGTTGATGGTGACGCGGTTGCCGGGGAACTTATAGCCGGAGTTTTTCACCGCGGCCCTGACCCGGTCTTTGCTCTCTTTGACCGCGGTTTCGGGCAGGCCCACGGTGGTGAAGGCCGGCAGACCCGGGGCCAGGTCCACCTCCACCTCCACGATGTAGGCATCCACCCCCAAGAGGGCCCCGCTTTTCACTTTGGCCAGCATCCGTCTCCCCTGCACTACGCCGCCCGCGTTTTCTCCGCGCCCCGGCGCCGCTTCTCCCCCGGCCGGCCGTCCCCTGAGATCCTATCGCATGAATGGCAGGATGGTCCCTCCGGCTATGGCCAAAATGACCACGAGGATCATGACCAACATGACGACATTTTCCCTGGAGAAGTAGAATTTATCCTCTTTCAGCCGGATATTGGAGTATGGCCAAATTTTTCTGGTGTCATAAAAGACTAAAAACATCCATAGCGCCAACAGCCCGAGCTTATCTAAATAATATAACGGGGCGGTTTTCTTAAATGCAATAACGACATTAGCAATTAACATGATCGTAATGAAAAACACAATAATCTTTTCCATAGTAATAATGGGGCAATACCAGGCAGTCTTATTTTTTAAATAATTGGTTATGCGGTTATACGTGTCGAATACCCACACCGGGTCCGTGCCTTCAACACTGAGTTGGATGGAATATTTGCTAAAATCAAGCAAAATATTTTTATCAAAGCGGGTCTTCTGATCCCATCCCTCGATCCAAAACGACAGGTCGGCCACCCGGTCCCCCAATTCTTCCAGGCTCAGGAGATGCTCCACCGAACTGGAGAAAACCCGGGTGTGACTGAGGACCGTGGAGATGCGAAAATATCTTTCGACTTCCGGCTTTGTGAAGGTTCCCTGGATTATCTTCGCCAACGCCAGGATGTCATCCCGCGTGAGCACGCAGGGCTTTATGCGCCCGTGCTTTTCATATCTCTTCTCAACGCTTTCCTTGGCCATGGCGTCTTATGCACCCAAGGCCAACATATGCCATAACGCGGGGATTTTCAAGCATTATTCTCCCGGGAGACGGAGGCGGGCCCTGACGCCTTGACTTTCCAGGGCGCAGGGTAGCCGGGGAATCTTTAGGGGGAAAACTGGCGCGGCATTGAGGGGAGCCGGGCGCCCCCAAGCGGGGGCGGGGCGGGTCTTGCAGGGGACGGGCCGCTTGCCGTTCCCGCAGTCGCGGGCGCGGGTTCCCGGGGCTGGTCTCTAACCTTCGGGGCGGCGCGGCATGAAAGGCGCGGTTGCCTCTATCAAGAGACGATCAGCGCTGGCCCCCCGCCTCCAGGAGGTCCTCCAAATTCTTACTGGAGAACCCATAGCACAAAACCGGTTTCAATATCTGGGACTGCCGTTCCCCTTTGGCCGACTTGAGGTGTTTCTGGGGTTTGAGCGGTTCCATCTCCGTGGCTATGGGGGATTTACTCTTGATAAAACCGCTCCTCAGGCCATAGATGTCAAAGACCGTACCGTTGTTAAACCAGCCCAGCTGCCTGCCGTTCCAGTCATAGACCCTGTCTTCAGAGACATAGGCCACGGGACGGCCGTCCCACAGATAGATGCTCTCTCCGTCATCCGCGATATAGGCTACCGGCTTGCCATTTTTATTGAACAGGGTAATTTCCATGCAGTCCGACTCCTTACCGGCAAACAGGCGGGCGCCCCACCCGGAATTTTCCCTGCTTAAAGCTGGCGCTGGCCATGTTCGATCTTCATACAACGGTCCATAACCACCCGGAGGCCGGCCTGTTTGGCTTTGCGGGCCGAGTGGGGTTCTTCCAGACCCTGCTGCATCCACACCACTTTGGCCCCCACCGCGATGGCCGCATCCACGATCTCCGGGATGAGATCCACTTTGCGGAAGATGTCCACGATCTCCACCGGGAAGGGGATGTCCTTGAGAGTGGGGTAACATTTTTCCCCCAAGATCTCCTGGCAGCGGGGATTGACCGGGATAATACGGTAGCCGTGCTCCTGAAGGTATTGGGCCACCCGATAACTTGGCCGGTCGGGTTTATGGGAGAGTCCCACCACCGCCACCACCCGGTAGTTTTCCAGGATCTCGGCAATCTCCGCCGCACTGGCCTCGCGCTCTAAGGTTGGGCTCACGTTGTCTCCTGGTCAGGTCCCCGGCGAGATGGTCAGTTCAGCCAAATGCCGGGTTGCGCCAATCTCGAGTCAGTCACTCATGAGTCATCGGCTTAGTCCAAGACGATGAAAAGCCGGGATAATGAGGCTGGCGGGCATTACCCGCCCCACATTTTTTTCTGACCTCTGGCTACTGAAAACTTGTCAAACCGGGGCCGGGCGGGCCAGCTGCCGCCGCGCTCAGAACGTCATGGTGGTGGCCCCGGGGCCCGGACCCAGAGGCTGCTTCACCTCCATGGTGTCCTCGATCTTCAAGACACTCTTGAGGTATTGATACCCGAACTTTAAGAGTTCCTCGTCATCGTCCCAGATCTTCTCCTTGACGCCGTCCTCCACGTGGAAGATGGTCAGGAAGCGGCTCTTGAAGACGAATTTTCGGAATTCGTCCAAATCATACATGACCATGGCGAAGAGCCGGTTGCCCCGCTCATCCGTAACCGGCCCGCCATTTTCGGCCCGGCGCAGCATCATGAGCTTCCACCCCCGGTTCATCTCGTCGTACCTGTCCACCCCCTGGTCTTGCCGCCAGGTGGCCACGGTCCATTCGGCCTCCTCTTCGTAGCCGCGGCAGTGCGGCTCCCGGACGTAGAAATAGAACTCATCCAGGCCCTCTTCGGTGATGAGGCTGCCCTGGCCGATGGGATAATAGCGGCAGGTGGCCGGGCGGTCTTTATAGACCGTGCAGCCGGTGACCGGCCTGACAAAGGGGCAGTGGTCATCGAACCGGGGCATGTCCATGATCACCATGGGCAGCCCCGATTTGTCATGGGCTTCCATCCGGGTATATTGGGCCAGAAAGTCCGCCGCCTTCATGTTGAGGCGGTTTTTCAGGCGCAGGATGTCATAGGGGGTGAGGATGATGGTGGTCTTGCCGCAGCACTCGGTGAAGCACGATACCCCCGGGTGACACCGGAACTTGAAGCGGCTCTCCGTAGTCAGCTTCCGGGGCTCCACCACCTGCATGTTCAATTCGACCATGTTCAACTCCTTAGGTTTTTTCTTGGCTCATGGATATCTTATCAAAACTTAAGCTAAATAAAAATCTCATAATGCGGGATAAAAGCCGGGGCCTGCCCCCGCCCGGCCGGAGGGCCGGCACCTGGGTCGGCCCCGGCAATGCTAAAAAGTATCCGTTAGCAAGTTGCCGTCAAAAAGGTAATTTCCCTTCGTAGCGTGTTATAGCGATTGCCAAAAGTTTTTTCCGATAGCGGAATCATTCTAATCCCCCCTAACCCCCCTTTAGAAAAGGGGGGAACTACAGAGAATTGCTGGGAAAGTCCCCCTTTGAAAAAGGGGGATTTAGGGGGATTTGAGAACCTCCAAGGGAAGGAATTTATGGCAAACGCTATACGCACCAAGAATGGCGCGTGAGACGCACGGATTTTTGTGCCTTGGAAAACCATTCTCCGGATCTGAAAATACTTTTCTGAGGGCAACCTGGTATTAGGGGGATTTTGGGTTTCACGGTAAAAAGCCGGCTGGCACAAAAAAAGCCTTTTGAACACAACTCAGCATGAGGGCACGGCACGCCGCGCCCCGACGCGGTCCCCTGAAAAAACCGGGGCGACCCACCGGGTCGCCCCTTACCAAAAACCAAAAACGAAAAACCAAAAACCGGCTTCTAAGCCGCCTGGTTGATGGCGGACAATTGCCAGGGGTTGTTGCCCACGGACCGGGTAAAGGTCCAGTATTCCTCGAACTTCACCGGGTCCGTTTTGCTCCCTTCCACCACCTGGCCGGTGGTTTCATCCACATTGTAATCCAGCAGGTTGGCGAAGACTCGCACCGTAATGAAGTCGGAGCCCGATTCCTGCCAGGCCTCGGTGATATCCACGGACCGCACCGCGATATTTTCCAGGCGGTTGATCTTCTTCTGGGCTTTCAGCGCCTCAGCATCACCTTGGAAAATCCGGTACATTTCGGCGGTCAGCAGGTTGCGGACGGGGGTCATATCCCGGTTGGCCCAGGCCCCCTGGATCTTAAAGAAGGTATCCGTGCACCCTTCCTGGAATTTGGCCTCGTCGAAAGAGGTGTCGAACTGCTGGATGTTGGCCAGACCCCGCTCCAGATCCTGGTCGCCCCCCGGCGCTGCACCCTGGGGCAAGTCATACGCCGGTGGGTACTGCGGCTGGGGCGGCAGTTCCACGTTGCCGCTGCTCTGGTAATATCCCGGGGTGGCGACGGCTTCCCGGCGCTTCTTTTTGATGTACCAGTAGACCAGGTAGGCAATGCCTCCCAGCAGCAGGATATCCATCAGGCCGATGCCGCCTTTGCCGGTGGCGCCAGTGGCGCCGGCGGTGCTGCTTTGGGCCGAAGAGCCGCCGAACAGGCTATTGAAGAGCATACCGCCGGCCAGGCCGCCCAGGATGCCACCGCCCAAGCTCCGCATGAAGCTTCCCGAGGACGGGGCTGGTTGGGGAGCCGCGGTCGCCCCGGGCGCAGGGGTAGAGGGCCGGGTGGGTGAAGGCGATGGCGTGGTGGGCTGGGGTGCGGTGTAGGGTTTGGGGGCCGACATGGACCGGGAGCCGCGGCTGCCACTGGAGCCGCCGCGTCCCGCCCGGGCCCAGGCATCCAACTGGAAAGCCCAGGCACTCAGGAACAACAGGGCAAAAATGGTCAAAACACCTTTCGTCCGGGTTTTCAACTTCATATGCTTCCTCCGATAAAGGTTGCGGTCAAATTCAACATCTTGCCATTTTGTCTATTATATCAGTTTAGTCATTGCAAATCACCAAAATTTACCGGAGAGGGTTTTTCTCTTTAACCGGTAGGCAAACTGGCTACTGGCTACTGGCTACTGGCTTGACCCCCATCTTTTCCAACTCCCCGCAGCAGAGAGAACTTCCCAGCCGGCAGCCCGCCTGGTAATCGGCGATGGCCTTGTCCCGCTCCCCCAGGTGGTGCTGGTAGATATTGGCCCGGAAAAAATAGGAGATTGCCAGGTCTGGCTGCAGGCGGAGAGCAGTGGTGAAATCATCCACCGCCTTCTGGTATTCGCCCTGGCAGAACCACACCATGCCACGCTTGTTGAATACCCAGGGGTCCCGGCGGGCCAGCCCGGCGGCCCGGTTGAGGTCAGCGATGGCCTCGGCGAACTGGCCTTCCTGGGCCAGGCATTCCCCCCGTTCTTTGCAGGCCTCGGCGTTCCTGGGGTCACTTTGCAGGGCCTGGGTAAAGATCAAAATGGCCTCCGGGCGCCGCTCCAGAGCCACCAGGATATTCCCCTTGGCCAGGAGAAAGTTTGCATTTCCCGGGTTATTCACCAAGGCCTTATCCACATCCTCCAGGGCCTCTTTATTGCGGCCCAGGCCGCTCAGGGCCAGGGCCCGGTAGTACCTGGCCTCCCTCACCTGGGGATAACGGTCCACGTATTCATTGAGCAGTTTCAGGGCCTCCTCGTGGCGCCCCGCTTTCTGGGCCTCCATCCCTTTTACCAGAAGGGCCTGCCCGGACCAAGCCGGAGAAGCCAGGACCACCAGGCAGAAGCAGGACATGACCACAATTCGCCGTGGGACCATTGCCGGTCTCCTTGCCCCCTGCGGGGGGGGGTCTGTATGCTAGGCCCAAGACGTGACGATGAAGGGCCGCCTGCCGGAACAGATGACCCTTTATACCACAAATTGATTCTTTCCTTCCAGTCTTAATAGCTGCGCATGGCCCTCAGACGCGCCACCCGCTCTTCAATGGGCGGGTGGGTGCTGAACAGGTTCATGAGGCTGCTGCCCGTCAGGGGGTTGACGATGAACATGTGGGCCGTGGCCGGGCTGGCGTCCATCGGGGCCCGCTGCACCCCCAGGGAGAGCTTCTCCAGGGCCCGGGCCAGGGATTCGGGGTTGTGGGACAGGCGCGCCCCGGTTTCGTCCGCCAGGTATTCCCGGGACCGGGAGATGGCCATCTGGATGAGCATGGCCGCAATGGGGGCGATGATGGACATCACCAGGATCCCGATAATGCCGGGGCCTTCTTCGTTGTCCCGGTTGCCCATGCCGAAAATGGCGCCGAACCGGGCCATGTCCGCCAGGATCATAATAGCCCCGGCCATGGTGGCGGCGATGGTGGAAATGAGGATGTCCCGGTTCCGCACGTGGCCGATCTCATGGGCCAGCACCCCTTTCAACTCCGTGGGGGTGAGCAGGCGCATGATGCCCTCAGTGGCCGCCACCGCCGCGTGCTCGGGATTGCGGCCCGTGGCGAAGGCGTTGGGGGAGTCGTCCGGAATAATATAGACTTTCGGTTTGGGAATGCCCGCCTCCCGGGCCAGTTCATCCACGATCTGATGCAGTTGGGGGGCGTCCGCGGGCGTCACTTCCTGGGCGCCGTACATCTTCAGCACGATTTTATCCGAGAACCAGTAGCTGAAAAAGTTCATGCCCACGGCCAGGACAAAGGCCAGGTACATGCCGGTACGCCCGCCCAAAAGCTTCCCGATAACAATCAGGAACGCGGTCATGCCGGCCAGCAACAGCACGGTTTTGATGCGGTTTTCCATAGTTTGCTCCCAACCCGACCGGGTTCCGCCCGCGCCGGGAAATTTGTCAGGTTTATCTTTCTCTTTTTAGACTTCGATTATGCTTAAATATTAAATTCAGTCTTCGGGCTTGTCAATAGAATCCGGAACCTGACCCTGACGAATAAGGTGCAGGAAATATTCCTGATTCCCCTTGGGGCCCTTTAAGGGCGAGGGGAACGCCGGGCTCACCTGCAAGCCCAGGGCGGCGGCCGCCGCGGCCACCCGCGCCACCGCCGCCTGCTGCAACTGGGGGTCTCGTACTACCCCGCCCTTGCCCACCTGGCCTTTGCCCACTTCGAACTGGGGTTTCACCAGGGCCACGATCTCCCCCCCGGGCCGGAGCAGTTCCAGGATTTTCGGGAGCACCAGGGTCAGGGAGATGAAGGACAGGTCCAGGGTTGCCAGGTCAATTGGCTCGGGGATGGCTTCGGTGGGCAGGCGCCGGATGTTTACCCGCTCCAGCACCACCACCCGTGGGTCGTTTCTCAGCGTCAAGTCAAGCTGCCCGTAACCCACGTCCACGGCATAGACCTTGCCGGCGCCCCGGGTCAGAAGTACGTGGGTGAAGCCCCCGGTGGAGGCCCCGGTGTCCAGAGCCACCTTGCCGGCGGGGGAGACCTGAAAATGGTTCAGTGCCCCGGCCAGTTTTTCGCCGCCCCGGCTGACAAAGGGGGACGACTCCTTGACGGTGACCCGGGCCGCTTCCGGCAACCAGGCCCCGGCCTTGGGCCGGGCCAACCCTTCCACCGCCACCCGGCCGGCCAGGATCAGGGCCTGGGCCTGGGCCCGGCTCTTGGCCAAACCCCGGGCCACCAGAAGTTGATCAAGCCGGGTTTTCGGATTTCGGATTTCGGTTTTCAGTCTGGAGTTCCCGGTTTTTGGTTTGGTTTTCTCAGCCGGCCGGCCCATGCTTTTTGGTTTATTATACCTCGATTGCCAGACGATCCGGAGAGCAAAATGATCTTCATAAGGTCGAACCTCAATCTCTCTAACAGTCATTCATGAGCCTTTGGCTCACCCCTAAAACATGAAAAGGTTGGTGGGGCGGGCCTCCGTGCCCGCCGCCTTTGGTGGCACATCGCGGCCTATGGCCGCAACCAAACTGAAAAAATGACCTAATTACTTTGTAAAATCATCAGGATACAGGCTAAATCTTGTTGAAAAAACCAGAAACTCAAGTTCAGTAGCACAGGCTTCCAGCCTGTGCGCCCGCACCGGCAAGATGCCGGTGCCACCAAGAACTTTTCAAGGCAGCGGCAATTCTGGCAGCTGAGGACCGGCCGACGGGTCATAATTTCAGGTAGCGGTAGAACTCCTGGGCCAGCCCGGGTTCCAGCTTCTGGAGAAGGTTGTATTCCCGCAAGGAGGCCGGAATGTTGCCCTGTTGGGCGTAGGTCTTGGCCAGCATGTAGTGGCAATCCGCGTTCTCTGGCTTGACCCGGATGGCCTTTTGGAAGGCAGAGGCGGCGTTGTCATAGGAATTGGCCGCAGACATCAGCATCCCCAGATTGAATAGAAAGACGTGATTCTGCGGCTGGAGCTGGATGGCCTGGCCCGCGTGGGTGTCGGTGCGGATGGCGGAGACGATACCATCGCTTACCGTAAGCTCCAGGAGGCGGGGGCTGCCAATGACCACCTCCCGTTCGCCCACCTCGGCATACCAGCCCCGCGCTGTTGACCCAAGCCCGTCCAACCCCTTGACAAACTTCCGGCGTCTGCGTATATAAAATAAGAGCCCTTGGGGGATCGTCTAACGGCAGGACTGCAGCCTCTGGAGTTGCCTATCAAGGTTCGAATCCTTGTCCCCCAGCCAAATTGACTTCACAATCCCCGGTAGCTCAGCTGGTAGAGCGGGTGGCTGTTAACCACCTTGTCGGCGGTTCGAGTCCGTCCCGGGGAGCCAGGAAAAAATAACCCCCTAATATCTCAGGGGGTTTTGTTATTGCTGGTCATTTTTTGAAGGATATGGATAGGTTATTCTGATAACTGCATTGCCTCTTGCGCTTCCCGGGGCAATTGGACAACGATAAAATAGGAATGTGGATAAAGATAATCTTCACCTGATTCATCTATCAGCCTGATATATCCTTCCTTTTCGGCCTCTTCATCGGGGAGCACCTGATAAATCTTGCGTTTTTCCAAATCCTCGCAGTCCTTATTCTCGATGCAAAGGACAAACCTATAATTTTCTTTTGGTTTAGCCATAATCTTAGTCCAAAAACCTCTTGATTTTCATCTTCTTTTTACCGATTCCGTGGGCTTCATACCAGTGTAATTCCGCCTTACGAATATGGCCGCTTTGGAGCCCCACCTTAGCAAATCCTTTGAGTTTTCGCCAGCGGCCGCGTAACCTATAGACCATCCTGGCATAAGGGATTTATTACAGCCACCAATAATCCTGAATATCTAGATTTGTAAGCCCCATATCTTTTGCTCTTTGGACAACCTTTTTATATTCTTTGCCGGTTATTCTCCTAGATATTTCCGGATAATCATACGCTTTATGAGCCGGGGTATATTGTGGCATGATATTGATATAAGTATCTTTGGGCAGATTTTCCGCTATCCACTCCATGATTTTTTCCGAACCGCCTGTATTATTTGGCATAACCAGATGACGAATTATCAGTCCTCTTTGCATAATGCCCTGTCTGGCGAATTTTGCCACGCCAACCTGGCGGTTCATCTCAAGGATTGCCTCTCTGGTAATCTCAGGATAACTCTCTGCCCCGGCAGAAAACTTTGCCGCCATGGCACTATCCCAGTATTTGAAATCGGGGAG
>Ga0194126_10001327_pt1 | contig 41560 bp, 42 predicted proteins | sample TA2KigC150mmetaG_FD_148641 | JGI IMG/M metagenome (GOLD analysis project Ga0194126, IMG submission 148641) | Freshwater microbial communities from Lake Tanganyika, Tanzania - TA2015035 Kigoma Deep Cast 150m | ecosystem: Environmental > Aquatic > Freshwater > Lake | place: Tanzania: Lake... | reverse complement strand
GATTCTTTACTAGAGCGCCAAGGCCCACCCCAACAATTCCTAGAACTAGCCCTGAGATAGCTGCTGCCCTAAAGACCTTAAATAGCAGCTCTGCTGGAACTGGAGCGTGAGGTTCAAAGAAGGTTAGTGCGATAAATCCCGAAGTGATTGCAAAGATAAACGAGAAGAGCTGAATCACCAGACCAGCAAGACTTGCTGCAATCAACTTTGCAACCAATACGGTGCTTCGCTTTGGAGTTACTAGAAATGTTCCAACCGCCGTGCCATGGCGATATTCATTAGTCATAATCAATATTCCAAGGATTAATGCAAATAGATATCCACCAGCAGCATTGGCAAAGACGGCATTGATTCCTTCTGGTGTCTCAGTTCCTGAAAAAACTCCGCGCCCTGGCCCATTCTCTGAATTGAGAACCAAGATAGGGGCAACTGTTCCAAGTGCTGCAAATAACCCGCTCCAAATAAGTAAGAGCCAATTAGCTCTTAGGTAAATTAGCTTACGAAGCTCTGATTTTAGTAAGGCGCTCATGCGCTCTTCCTTAACGTTAACTCTAGGAAGGCTTCCTCCAGAGATTTTCCTTTGCAGATCTCTTTTATAGTTCCCTGCGCTACCAATACTCCCTTATTAATAATTAGAACATCGCTTACAGTATTTTGCATCTCTGCCAATTGATGAGATGAAACCAGGATTGTTCTTCCCTCGCCTGCTAACTTCTGGAGAAACTCGCGGAGCCAGACAATTCCAAGTGGATCAAGTCCATTTGCTGGTTCATCAAGAATTAGAATCTCAGGATCGCCAAGCATTGCGATTGCAAGTGAGAGTCGCTGCTTCATGCCGAGTGAAAATCCCTTAGTTCTCTTATTTGCAGCGCTTGCTAGATCAACAAGGGCTAAAACTTCATCAATGCGAGAGAAGTCGATATCAGAGGCACTTGCCATAATTTTCAAGTTCTGCTTTGCAGTAAGACCTGGATGAAAGCCTCTGCTATCGAGTACTGCTCCCACCTTAAGAATGGGATCTTGTAGTTGGCTATATGAGCCGCCATATATCTCTGCGCTTCCCCCAGTTGGGTTTACTAAACCTAAAAGGCAGCGCAGCGCGGTGCTCTTGCCAGCTCCATTTGGGCCTAGGAATCCAGTAACCCGACCTGATTGAACTTGGGCTGAGAAGTTTGAGACAGCCAGTACGTCTTTGTAGCGCTTACTTAAATCTTTAAATTCGATTTTCACATCAGACATATCGCAGAGCCTATACCCTTGACTTTATGAGCCAGAGCACACATCGCTCCCCTGTGTATGCCAGAAATGGCATCGTTGCAGCGAGTCAACCACTTGCAGTCTCTGCCGGTATTGAAATTCTTACTAAAGGTGGATCTGCAGGTGATGCTGCAATTGCAACGAGTGCGGTATTGGCAGTTGTTGAACCTGGCGCATCTCATCTTGGCGGAGATGCATTCGTTATCTCCCATAACGCAGCAAGAAAGAAGAATTTAGCATTTAATGGAAGTGGCGAGGCTGCCCATAGCGCTAGCGTTGATCAATTCAAAAACGAAATAGATCATCATGGATTTAAAAGCGCAACCGTCCCAGGTCTAGTCTCAACTTGGTTTGAGATACATAAAGAATTTGGTCTTTTGTCGATGGATCAAATTTTGGTACCTGCTATTGATTATGCAAGAAATGGCTTTGCTGCTAACTCTGGATTTGTTAAGAGAATTTCAAGTCATCTTAAAATGTTTCCAGATACGCAAGTTTTTAAAAGCCTTGGTTTTGATACCGACCTAAAAGTCGGTGATTTAGTCGTTCAAAGTGATTTAGCAGATTCCCTAGAGGCGATTGCCGAGCAGGGACGAGATGCCTTCTACCTGGGAGAGATCGCCAGAAAATTAGTTGAAGCCAGCGATGGCTGGTTCAGCCTTAGAGATTTGGCAGAACATAGAACTCGAGTTCTACCGCCATTAAGCGCTAAATATCGCGATTATTTAATTCATGGCCAGCCCCCACCAAGTCAAGGAATGATTTTGCTTGAGGAGCTATTAATTGCAGAGGGTTTCGATTTGGCAAAGATGCAAGAGGCAGATCGAATTCACTTAATGGTGGAGGCAAAAAAGATTGCTTTTGCAGATCGCTATTTACTTCTTGGCGATCCAGAGCATATTGATATTAATTTGGAAGAACTCTTTGCAGGATCCAGTATTACTACAAGGCGCAGCCAAATCGATATGGATAGAGCAAATTTGAAAGAGCCTTCGGTATCTAGCGAAGGAAGTGATACCACCTATTTTCTAGTTGCAGATCGAGATGGCAATGCCCTCTCCTGGATTCAAAGCGTCTTTCATGGTTTCGGGGCCTCATGGGTAATTCCAGGAACTGGCATCCTGCTTAATAATCGCTTAACTGGATTCTCACTTGATCCAAAGTCACCAAATTTTATTGCGCCAGGAAAGCGCCCCGCTCACACACTAAATGCCTGGTCTGTAACTAGAGAAGATGGATCTCTTGCTTACATGGGAGGAACTCCTGGGGCAAATATTCAAGTGCAGAGTAATTTCCAGCTCATTGTTAATGCCATTGATCTAAAGATGAATCCACAGGAAAATGCTGAAGCTCCCCGCTGGCAACACTTGAACAAGGCTGGTGGTTCATCACTTGATGAAAAATATGAGGGGGTATTGCAGGTTGAAAATAGAGTGGAGAAAGAGATTCAACAATCCCTAAAGGAAAAGGGGCATAGCGTTGAGGAGCTTTCGGCCTATGGCCATGGCTCTGCAGTTCAATTGCTTGAAGTCTTGCCAAATGGAACCTATATCGCAGGCTCTGATCCAAGATGTGAAGGTCACGCAGCAGGAATCTAGCTTCGCTATTCTTACCTCTATGAAATTATTTGATGGCGATGATCTTGGTGGACCATTTGATCTCATTGCCGGACTTCCACTTCATCCTTTAGCCTCACATGCCCCAGTTGTTTTAGTACCACTAGTGGCCTTTGCAGCCCTTGCTATGTCTTATTGGCCAAGTTTTTCAAGAAGATATGGCCTTCCAGTTCTCGTTCTTGCAGTAATTTCACAACTTTCTTTGTTTCTTGCCAAAGCAAGCGGAGAATCTTTTCAAGAAAGACTCAACAAAGAAGTTGAACGACATGAGAGCTATGGAGAAATTGCGCCATTTACCTTCATTCCACTTTTAATTCTGCTATTTATTCGATATCGGATGGATAAAACTGGCGCTGGTATTGGCTCGCCTGTCGTAAGAAGGCTCGTCTCAATTCTTTTAGCACTTGCTGCAATCTTAGCTCTGGTCTATATCTTTTTAACTGGCCACTCAGGAGCGGAATCGGTTTGGGGCTGGCTAGCTAAGAATTGATTCTTTCCAGTAATTAAAAGTAGCGTAAAAGAATGTAGGGATAGACCATAGCGATACTGATGGCCGTGACTAAAACTCCACTTCTAGCGAATTCCCAGAAGGAAATTTTGTAACCCGCCCGGGCGGCAAGGCCAATAGCTACAACGTTGGCACTTGCTCCAATGATTGTGGCATTTCCACCAAAGTCTGCGCCAAATGCTAACGACCACCAGAGCACATTTTCCTGCCTTCCGATTAAATTCTGACTCAATTCAGCAACAACTGGAGTCATTGATGCAACATATGGGATGTTATCTACAATTCCAGAGAGAAGGGCAGAGATGCCAATGATTGCCATAGAGGCAAGTTGGGCATCATCACCAAAATATTCCTTGAGAAAGTCTGCAAACTCTCCCAATGCTCCCACGCTTACTAGGGCGCCCACCATGATAAATAAGCCCATGAAAAAGATGAGTGTTGGCCATTCCACATCTTGCAAATAATCTCTTGGTTTAAGGCCACTAATTACTGCTAGAACTCCAGCGCCAAGAAGGGCAACAATCGAAGGCTCAAGGTGCAGCACGGTGTGAAGCACAAATGCAATCATCACAAGAGTAAGAACGACAAGAGATTTGCGCAGTAAGACTAAATCTTTGAGAAACTCCCTGGCATCTAAGCGCATAACTGACTCCCTAGCCGCTGGAGAATTAATCAACTCTCTCCTAAAGAAATAGACTAGGAAAGGAATGATTACGGCTAGAACCAGAAGAACGAGTGGAGCCATATGAATCAAGAAGGCATTAAATGAAAGATCAGCCTTACTGGCGATAATGATATTTGGAGGATCCCCCACCAATGTCGCAGCTCCACCAATGTTTGAAACGAATACCTCGGCCAGAATAAATGGAATTGGTGAGACTTGGAGGTGCTTAGTGATGATCAGGGTCATAGGAACAGCAAGAAGAATTGTGGTTACATTATCTAAAATTGCCGATGCCAGAGCCGTCAAGATCATCAAATAAACCAGAGATACTTTGGGATTGCCCTCAGACTTCTTTATTGCACCTACAGCGATATATTCAAAGAGCCCCGTCTTGTGAATAATTCCCACGATTATCATCATGCCAAGAAGAAGAAAAATTACGTTCCAATCAATCCCCGTCTCATGGTTATAGAAAGCCTTATCAGCATCAGTTGCGCCAATTAACACCATAGCCGCCGCGCCAGATAGGACTATCGCTACTTTACTAATCTTTTCAGTGGCTATAAATATGTAGGCAATGACAAAAATAGAGACCGCAAGAATCATTTCCATTAGGTAAGGATAAGGTATGGCACTCTAAATCTTGCTATTTCAAATTTTTTGAATTCCTGCCTAGTCAAATGTGCGATAGAGATGCATTTCTCTGGCTGGTCAAAATCTCCTTCACCATAGGAACAACCTGGGTGGCATAGAGCTCAATTGAATTCATCAATTTACTATGGGCCATAGGCCCATTTGAATACTTGAAATCAAATCGCTCAGCTCCTATGGATTTCATTGCATAGGCAATCTTTCTTGCCACTTGCTCTGGAGTTCCAACATAGAAGGAGCCATATTTAACTTCATTGATGAAATGCTCTTTTGTGACCTGACCCCAGCCGCGCTCTCTGCCAATGCGTCCAAACATCACTTGATAATGTGGCCAGAGCTCCTCGATTGCAATCTCCTGTGAGGCAGCGATATGACCTGGTGAGTGAATTGAGATAGGGCGAATTGGATGACCAAACTCATTCATTGAACTTCGATAAAGATCTGCAAATGGAGCAAAGCGGGCAGGATCGCCGCCAATGATGGCAATTGCTAACTTGGCATTAAGCCTTGCAGCTCTTACAACCGACTCAGGAGTTCCACCAACTCCAACTCGAAGTGGAATGCTGCCGCGCTCAGTCTTGGGATAAATCTCCTGATTAACTAGCGGTGCTCGCATAGTTCCTGACCAAGTCACTGCATGTTCTTTTAAAATCTCAACTAATAGCTCAAGTTTTTCCTCAAATAGCGCGCCGTAATCAGATAGTTCATAGCCAAAGAGTGGAAATGATTCGATAAATGATCCTCGCCCTGCAGTAATTTCTGCTCTACCATTTGAGAGCGCATCAATTGTGGCAAATCTCTGATAGACCCGCACTGGATCATCACTTGATAGCACTGTAACCCCGGTGCCGAGTGTTATCTGCTTTGTTCTAGTTGCAATTCCAGCAAGAACGGTATCCGGTGATGAAACAGCAAAGTCATCCCTGTGATGCTCGCCAATGCTGAAATGATCTAGCCCTAATTGATCTGCCAGAACGGCCTGCTCAACCACATTTCTAATGGTGGCTGCTGCAGAGATAGGCGCTCCAGAATCATCGTTTTGCGTATCACCGAAGGTATCGAGGCCAAAGTTCAAATTATCTAAATCCATAGAGCAAAATCTATCAGGGTCAATACAATTGCGCGCATGATAGAGCGAATCCTCTATGTTGGCTTTGATCAATTGAACGCCAAATACGGAGTCTTAAAGAGCGCTGATGCCAAAGAGGATGTAATTGCGCTGATTCAAAGCGAACCAATGACCACAGGAAAAAAATGGCATCCTGAGCGGCTCTATTTCTTAATTTCAAGTGCTAGACATTTTGCTCAAGAGCTAAGAGAAAAAGGACTTAAAGTAGAATATATAAAAGCAAGTAGTACAACTGCAGGCCTTGATGAACTTAGAAAGAAATATAAAGACACTGAGATATTTGCAGCAGAGCCTTCATCGCATCGCCTATCTCAATCTTTAAGTGAATATGGTGTGAAATTTGTAGAAAATGATTTCTTTCTCACTTCTCGATCACTCTTTGCCAAATGGGCCGATGAACAGAAGAGCTACTTGATGGAGAACTTCTATCGCAAACAGAGAGTTCGTCTAAATATCTTGATGGATAAAGCAAAGCCACTAGGTGGGGCATGGAACTTTGATAAGGAAAATCGCCTCCCGCCGCCAAAGAATTACAAATGGCCTAAGTATTTAACCCACTCCCCAGATCAAATAGATCTAGAAGTTGCTAAGGAGCTAGGACATAGCCCATCTACTAATTGGGCTACAACAAGAGCTGGCGCCCTTAAGCAGCTGGATAACTTTCTTAAAAATCACCTCGCAAACTTTGGCCCCTATGAAGATGCCATCACCGATGAGAACTGGGCGCTGCATCACTCACTGCTTAGCCCTTACTTAAATAACGGCCTACTCCACCCTGAGGAAGTTGTTAAGGCAGCGATTAAGAGATTTGAAAAGGGAGAAATTCCAATTGCCTCTGCAGAGGCCTTTATCAGGCAGATCATCGGCTGGCGCGAGTATGTAAATGGAATGTACTGGTATCTAGGAAGTGAGTATCGCCAAAAAAATGGGCTGCACGCAAAGCGAGAGCTGCCGCAATTATTTAGCGATCCAAGTAAAACCAATATGAACTGCATGAAAAATACGATTACCGATATCAATAATCGCGCCTGGGTTCATCACATTCCGCGCTTAATGATCTTGAGTAACTTTGCACTTATCGCTGGGATTAATCCCCAGAAATTTCTGCAATGGATGAGAGAGGTTTTCATTGATGCCACAGATTGGGTGATGGTGCCAAATGTAATTGGTATGGGAGTACATGCTGATGGTGGAATTATGATGACAAAGCCCTACGCGGCAGGGGGTGCCTATATTTCAAGAATGAGTACACACTGCAAAGGTTGTTACTTTGATCCAAAGAAGCGCACTGGCGATGATGCCTGTCCATTTACGACTCTCTATTGGGACTTTCTCGATCGACATCGCCAGCAGTTTCAAGGAAATCACCGGATTGCCCAACAACTATTTGGTCTTGATCGACTTAAAGATTTAGATGAAGTTAGATCTAGAGCTAAGGATGTGCTTAAGAAATTAGATCAAGGAAAACTTTAACGAGTGCAAGTGCAGATCTGATCTTTTTTTATCCCAGCAAGTGCCTGAGCAATATGTTCTCCGCAGCCTTCCCAAGTCCACTTGCCACAAGAGCGACATTTAACGGCGCTGCACATGATTTAAGAATCCTTTCTAGAAATGATTTAAATGCAGGGCAATAGTTTAGTAGGACCTATCCATTACTAATCTCATAGCTCCATAGATCTAAATCATCAAGATTTACCGGCTTAAACCCCTTGGCCTCAAGGGCGCTAGCGATTTGTGCTCGATGCTCTGTTGCATGGTGGATTGATTGGGAGAGAATTGTGGAGCGCCATCTTTTTACAAGGTTTCCTGAGTAGTTTTTAAATTCAAGAAGCTCATCATCTAGCTTTGCAGATTCCAATAGTGCAGAATCGATAGCTGCTGCCTGCTTAGCAAGTACTTCCAAATCCGCAATTTTGCCTATCTCTTGGATTGACTCGCCAGAGACCTCAGGATGTTTGCCAGTTATGCGAAATGCATAAGCATCAGCTGCATCCACTATGTGATGAGTTATTTCAGCGACAAACCACTCTGGATTTGTGGCAAAAGACTTTAACGCAGCTTCAGGAAGGGTTGATAGATGCTCAATCGTTAATTGATTAGCCCAAGCCATATGCCTTAATAAGCGCCCTAAACCAATAGTCATGGTTTTTTTCCTTTTCTAAACTTCGGAAAGAATGATGGAATTGATTTTTGAAACTCAATACTTTCTGGAAATTTATCTCTCAAAATCTGATCTTCATACCTTGCCTTATAAAGTAGCAAGGCAATTAATAGCAGGGCTGCAATTAAGACACTGCCACTGTGTTTCCAGAGATAAGCAGCTAGAGCGAGAATAAATAGAGCAGAATAAATTGGATGCCTTATCTTTGAGTAGATACCGCTAGTTACTAGATCTGCCCCCTCTTTGCTCTCAGGAAGTGGCGTTAGCGCGCTTCCTAAATCTCTAAAGGCGCGAAATAGAATGAGTACTGCAAGAAGTGCTAGTAGAGCTGCCAAAGCAGATCTAAGTTGCGAACTCTCTTTAGATCCCGGCAATAGAGCCAAAGCAAAGAGCAGAATGAATTGAAGCGTTACAACTAACTTGCCCTTCATAACTAAAGTCTAACTAGCAGAGAGGCTTATCTAGCTCGCTTTGCCCGTGGGGCGCTTCTCTTGTTTCGAGTTTGATCATTTCCAACTCTCTTGCGCTTTCGACCGCCCTTAGGTCTTGGCCCAGCGCCGCGCTCTGGCGCTTTTGTTACTACTTTTTCTTTAGCCTCTGGAGTTGGAATTCCGCTTGGAGTTCTTGCCCCAGCAATCTTTACCAACTTCTCATCCATTGGAGTTACTGCCATAACCCAAGTTTCAACTCCAGCTCTTAGAGCTATTCCAGCCATAGTTCTCTGCTCTTGATGGGTGGCAAGTGAGATTACTTTTCCAGATTCTCCAGCTCTAGCAGTTCGCCCAGATCTATGTAGATAATCTTTATGATCTGCAGGAAGATCAACATGGACGACTAAGTCAATGCCGTCAACATGGATTCCTCGAGCAGCAACATCAGTTGCAATTAAGACTGCGCTCTCTGAATCTTTAAATCTTGCAAGAGTTCTAGTCCTAACTGCCTGTGATTTTCCACCATGAAGCGTTCCTACTTTGATGCCAACATGAGCAAGATTTGAAGCTAACTTATCAGCGCCTCTCTTAGTTCTAACAAATAACAGAGTCTTTCCCTGTCTTGCTGCAATCTGATTGATGATATTTGATTTATCACCCTGGCGATAGACAAAGACATAATGTTCAGCTTTATCTTTTGTTCCTTCAATTTCCTTAATGGAGTGAGATCTAGGCTCTTTGAGATATTGCTTCACTAAACCATCAACGCCTCTATCAAGGGTTGCAGAGAAGAGAAGGCGCTGTCCGCCTTTTTTAGTCTGATTTAAAATCTCTTTAACAGCAGGAAGAAAGCCCATATCAGCCATCTGATCTGCTTCATCTAGAACAGTGATTTCAAGGTGATCAAAGCGAATATCTTTTCTATCAAGAAGATCTATTAGGCGACCTGGAGTTGCAACAACGATAGAGATGGATTTCTTTAAGGCATTAACCTGTTTGCCATATGGCATTCCGCCTGCAATGACTACACATTCATGGCCAACTGATCGTGCAAGAGGGCGAAGAACCTCATCTATTTGCTGGGCTAGCTCTCTAGTTGGAGCAAGGACAAGTGCTAGCGGTTGATGAGCCTTTGCTCTCATGCCATAGATGTTTTGAAGTAGAGCTAGACCAAAGGCTAAAGTTTTTCCAGAGCCAGTCTGGCCTCGACCCAAGATGTCATGGCCAGCGAGCGCATCAGGAATGGTTGCTGCCTGAATCGGAAAAGGGTTAGTTATTCCGTGCTGATCAAGTGTTTTAATGAGTGCAGGGTTTAGCCCCATGGACTTAAAAGTAATCTCTTTTGTTGCGGGTTTAACGGACATAAAAATACAGACCAATCATCTAGACATGTATGTCTCTAGTGACTTGTCGTATTTACGAAAAGATAAGACCTACATATAAGCCGGCTCTAGAGCCTGACTTTGGATTTTCTCTACGCAAGGCGCGTGAAAACAGGCCTAAGAGTATCTCAAAGCCTCACTTTTTATCTAATCTAGCCCCATGGAAAATCTCACTAGGGGCGATTTAGCCAATAAGCGGTCAATATTGCGTCTGAGATGCAACTTAGTTGATTTAAATTTAGCGGCAAATAATTTGGATTCAGAGTTTGAACTCGAAAGTTTTATAAGAAATAGAGATGAATCAAGATACTTGAACCTAAACAACCAAATCTTCATTGGCCATCCAGACCAGAGCGATTGGGATCTATCAAAACTTCTTGCCAAGATGGGAGAGGTTTGGTTCCGTCCAGATCGCCTCATATTTATGAAAAAAGATGGCAAAGATTTAGGATTTTTCTGGCTTAAGGAACATACATTAATTGGCAGAAAAGTATGTGAAATCTATGTAATCGGGATAATTTCTCAAATGCAGGGACAAGGTTTAGGAAAGAAGATCCTTACCTGCGCTCTAAAGCAGATTATCTCCGATGGATTTAGTGAGGCTTGGGTTTATACCGATGAAAGTAATGAAAAAGCATTAAAGCTTTATCGCAGCTTTGGCTTTGAAATTGATTTAGTCACTGAGCTTTGACACCTATCGCATACTCCAAATACTTCTAAGTTATGGCTCACATTTTGATAGCCATGCTTCTTTGCAATTTTGCTCGTGACAACTTCTATGGCTTCTAGATCAAATTCCTGAGTAGCTCCGCATACTCGGCAGATCAAGTGGTGGTGATGGCCACCATCTTGTCCGCATCGTCTATAGAGCCGCTCGCCACTGGGGCTAATTAGGGCATCTACTTTGCCCTCCTGACTTAATCTCTCAAGACGGCGATAGATAGTGGCAAGACCGACTGAACTTCCCTGATCGTTTAATATTTTATGAATCTGTTGGGCGCTTAAGAATTGATCTAGGTCATTGATTACTTCAACCAGACGGGATTCACGACTACTCTTGCGGCGAAGAGCCTTGGGCGGTGAAACTCGTTTCATCCTGGCATTATCGCAACATTGAGCCAAATCCGCGAGGCAGTAGGCTTGAGAGAAGTAGGGTTTAGTAAGTAGTGAAGGAGCTGTGAGATTTCAACTCTAGAACTTGGACTAATTCTGGCTCTGCTATCTGCTGGCACAACACTTCTAGGCTGGATATTGATTGCCTTGAAAAAAAATCCATCAGAGCGCTTTATCGCCATCACGCTATTACTAGTTGCTGGAGCGATGCTGACAGTTAGCGCTCTCCAGTTAATTCCATCAGCTCTTGATAGTGGTCTTGATGTTATGCAGGTATTACTGGTCACCGGCCTTGGTTTTGCTTTAGTGGTTGCCCTATCTAGCGTTAAGTTTGATAAAGATTCATCTAGAGTAAAAAGTACTGCACTTCTCACAACTATTGCCTTATCTCTTCACAATCTTCCAGAAGGGGCAGCCCCTATTGGTGCAACCCTTGTTGATATTCAAACGGGGCTAACCACATCACTTGTCTTAGCGCTTCATAACATCCCTGAAGGAATAGCAATTAGTGCCACAGCACTTCATGCGGGCTATGGGCGCAAGATCGCTCTCCTATTCACTCTTGCTGCCACGCTAGCGGAAATGTTGGGGGCCTGTGCAGTTTATGCAAGTGCCTCTCTCATTCTTGCTGATCGGGCCACTGGGATCCTTCTTAGTGGAGTGGCAGGAATTATGATTGCGATATGCGCGAAGGAGTTGATTCCCCTCTCAGTCAAAACTCTTCTTACTTCAAGAAAGAGAAGGATCAAACGATAACTATGGACAGAGTCAAAATAGAGCCAAGACAGCGCCTTTATTCCACGCGGCGCGAGAAAATTCGACAGGTGCTTGTCGAAAAACGCGCTTTTCTTAGTTCGCAAGAAATTCATAAGGTACTAAGGGGCCAAGGGTTTTCGATTGGCCTCGCAACGGTTTACCGACAACTCGAACGTCTAGTGGAACAGGGGCGGGCTGATGCAATTATAAGCCCCAGTGGAGAGCGTTTGTATAGTCATTGCGGGCAAGCAGAAACACACCACCACCATATAGTTTGCCGTATTTGTGGTGCCGCAACCAAACTCGACTTTCCTGAGATGGAGACACTAGCTCAGGCTCTTGCAAAGCGTTACAACTACAAAAATATCACTCACTCATTAGAGATTTTTGGAGTCTGCCTAGCTTGCAACGGTCTTCAAAGCTCCTCGATAAAGTCAAGAACAAAGCCGAATCTCTGATAAAGACTTCTAGCCCTCGTATTTGTCTCATCTGTGTAAACCCAAGCCCTCTCACAACCCAAAACCTGCATTCTTTTAAGTGCCTCAGAAACAAGAAAACCCCCCACTCCAATTTCTCTAAATTTTTCCAAGACTCCGATGACGTAAATTTCACACGTGGCGAAATCCAGCCGCGGGTGATGTTTAAGCCAGAAATACCCCACGGGATATCCCTGATGCAAGATAATTTGGATATCTGCCGCTGATCGAAGACTTTCATTAACCTTCGCGTGCAACTTTCCCATAGTCCATGCGCCCTGCTCGGGGTGGCCGAAGAAAATTTCATTGTTTAACTTCAACAAGATGTCTTCGTCAATACCTTTTTGAAATGCTACCAATTCGCAAGCCTCTGGGAGGCCAACTGTGTAGGCAACCTTGTCCCCTAAATTCAGTTGGTATCTGAAAACCCGCCGAGGGGGCAACTGAGACGGTTTGTTGACCTCATCAATCATGGGCACTATGATAATGATTATCATTATACATGCAAGGAGTGCTATGAACGATTCACGAATTCCCGTAACGGTACTCACCGGATTCCTGGGGTCTGGCAAGACAACTCTGCTCAACCGCATATTGAACGAAAACCACGGGATGCGTATCGCAGTTATTGAAAATGAGTTTGGTGAGGTAGGCATTGATGACGCTCTCGTTATGGCCGCGGATGAAGAAATATTTGAGATGAACAATGGCTGTATTTGCTGCACTGTACGAGGTGATTTGATACGAATTCTTGGCAACCTGCTACAACGCAAAGACAAGTTTGATCGAATCTTGATCGAGACAACCGGAATGGCTGACCCCGCTCCCGTCGCGCAGACATTTTTTGTCGACGATGAGCTGAAGGAATCTTGCAGATTAGATGCGATCATCACCATGGTCGATGCTAAGCATGCTCTTCAGCACTTGACTGAGATCAAAGAAAAAAACTTTGAGAACGAAGCTGTTGAACAGGTTGCATTTGCAGATCGCATTGTTTTGAATAAGGTAGATATCGCCACTCCACAGGAGCAAAGTGAGGTCGTAGCGGAAATAAAGAAAATAAACTCAGCTGCACCCATTTTCAAAGCAGAGAATGCAAATGTCGACCTAAAGGAACTGCTTGATATTGGTGCTTTTGATTTGCAAAAAGTTCTTGACAATGATCCAGCATTCTTGATTGATACCGACCATGTACATGATTCGTCCATCTCCAGTGTAGGTATTGAATTGACTGGTAACCTCGATATTGAAAAATTGAATAAGTGGCTCGGAAAGTTGCTTGGCGAAAAAGGAACAGATATTTTTCGTAGTAAAGGAATCCTCTCGATTGATGGAAATGAGGAGAGATATTGCTTTCATGCTGTTCACATGCTTTTTAGTGGTGAATTCACATCGGCCTGGGGTAAGTCTGAGCGCATAAACAAAATGGTCTTTATAGGACGAAATCTAAATCGCAAAGAACTAACAGATGGCTTCAAGAAGTGCATAGTTTCAGGCAAAACCTCAAAAACTTTGGCTGGCAAGAAGTGATTGCTGTTTCAACTCCATTACCCATGTCAGTCGACATAAATCCAATTGATGCCTGCTCTCTTGATGATGAACGAGTTCTTTTGTTGGACGCTGAAGGACATATATGTGAAGTCTCCCTCACTAGTCGTGAAGTAACTTTGAAGTGTGAGGCCTCAGTTGGTGGAAATCGCATTTCCTTGTCACCCAACCGTGAGATTCTCGCATGTGCAGGACCCGAGGGATTCGCCCTCTTTAAAAGTGATGATGGGACATTACTTGAGTCTCGACGCGGTTCGTGGTCTTCGGTTGCAAAGTGGCATGAGTCTGGAAACAGAGTTCTCTTCACTTTTGGTAAAAGTATCTGTGTTACTGATTCATACGGAGTTCCTATTGTCGAAAGCGAGAACTTTTCATCTACGGTAACGGATGCCTCTTGGATTGGGGACAAAATCGCCGTTGCTGCATACGGAGGGGTAAGCGTTTCAGATGAGCAAGGAAGCAAATTCATTAAGCGAGAGTTCGTTGGATCATTACTGTGCTTGAGTGCCTCGCCAGCTGGAGACTGGATTGTAAGTGGTAATCAGGATGCATCCCTTCAGGTCTATAAAGTTTCCGATGACACGCGATTGGAAATGCAAGGTTTTCCTCGCAAGGTAACTATTGCTGAGTTCAATCTTGATGGTAAGTGGTTGGCAAATAATGGCGCCGATGAAGTAACTGTTTGGAGCTTTGCGGGAAAGGGTCCTAAAGGCCGCTCCCCTGTAATTCTGCCGAAACACGTTGGGGGTGGCACAGCCATTTCCTGGAGCAAGACTGATGCTAACTTGATTGCAACTGGAGATTCAATTGGTCAATTACGAGTCTGGGATTTGAAACTTGGTTTAGAAGGTAAACCCTTGTACCCCCGAAACCACTTTGAGTCTATGTCTAACTCTCCAGTTAAGTCGATTCTTTGGGATTCACACGGAAGTTCAATCATTGCTGTACATCATGATGGCATCATCTACCGGAGAGAGACTTCGTGAGCCATGCTCTCCTTGAGGCCCGCAACCTCTACGTGTACAGAGGTGACAGATTGGTCCTCTCTCAGGTTTCGTTTGAGTTTAGTGGCGGTGAACAGGTTGCTCTGATCGGCCAAAATGGGTCCGGGAAGACAACTCTTTTGATGGCCCTTGCCGGCATCACAAAATATGAAGGGGAAATGTTCTACCAAAATAAACCTTGCCACCACGGCGAGCACCGGCAACAAATTGGATATGTTCCACAAAGATCCCAGGTCCGATGGGATTTACCATTACAAGTTCTCGATGTAGTTAAATCCGGTACAGCGGGCAATCCTCACCTAAAGGGATGGGTTCACAAAAGAGAGCGTGAGGAGAGGGCATATCAGGCGCTTCGACAGGTCAGTGCACTTCCTTTGGCGAAGCGAAGAATCAATAGTCTCTCTGGTGGACAAGCCCAGAGGGTTTTAATCGCCCGCAGCCTTGTATCAAGTCCCGACATACTCCTTTTAGATGAGCCATTTGCTGGCCTAGATGCACAGGCCCTTGACCGGATTATCCAGGTGCTGCACGAAAAGTCGCAGGAAGGCACCCTTGTTGTAGCCGCCATGCATGAGTTAGACATCGTGCAGTCATCGTTCCAACGCGCCATTCTCATTGAGAGTCAGAGCAGGCTCATTGATGGGCCTCCAAACGAAATTCTCGATAGACACTCCAGGAGAGTTCGGGTGGCAACACCCTCATGAATCTTTATGACATCTTCATCGCGCCATTTGATTACTCATTCATGCGAAATGCTCTCATTGCTGTTTTGATAGCCGGAGTCTTGGCGCCGATCTCTGGCTTCTGGGCTCTGAATAGGCGAATGGTTTACCTGATGGATGCCATGTCACACTCGGTTCTCCCGGGAGTCATTTTGGCAACTCTTTGGGGCTTCAGCTATCTCTACGGCGGACTTCTCGCGGCTTTACTGCTGGCGGCCATCGTATTTTTTTTGGCAAAAAGAGAGCGTGCCCCTGAAGATGGCGCCATCGGAGTGGGCGCCCAAACCCTCTTTGCTGCTGGAGTAATTCTCGCTTCGAAAAGCTCGGACTCTCGAAGTTTCAATCACATCCTTTTTGGAAATCCTTTTGCAATTGATTCTTCAGCTATCGCGCTCATGTTTTCCACGGCGATAGTTGCGATTCTTCTCCTAGGCTCAATGCAATCTAAATTGGTTGCATCAACTTTTGATCATGAACATGCTGAGGCAATTGGTGTCAAAGTGAAGTGGGTTGATCTAGTCCTGATTCTTGCATTGGCATGCACCACGGTTGTTGGCCTTAGCTCTGTTGGAGTGCTTATGACAATCTCACTAAGCGTTACTCCAGCAGTCACCATGAGAGTTTTAAAGGTCTCCTTCATGAAAGCTCGCTACGGGTGCGTGTTAGTGGGTGGCCTATCCGGGTTATTCGGCATCTTATTCTCGTACCACTTCGGTGTCCCTGCTGGGCCAACAGTTGCATTGACTTGCACCGCAATCCTCATTGCCAGCATTTTTTACATATATGCAAAGAATCTTTTCCTATCCAGCAAGAAGAGGGAGGTCACAGCATGAGCAGACAACTTGGTCGTATTGTGCTGTGCAGGGGTTGTTGCTGTGGGGTTGCTACTGGTCGCTCCCAAGGGGCGGCGCATCGTCTTGAACGGCTAGAAACCCTCAAAAACTCAGGTTTCGAAGTTACCACCTCTGAGTGTCTTGGCCCTTGCGCCCTTGGTGACATGCTCGTCTTCGTCCCCAGTAAAGAAGTCGCGAATTTAGGCGCTGCAGGCAGGCCGGTAGGCCGGAGGCGTCCACTCTGGTTTATGGGAATGCACCTCGATTCACTTAACGAACTTTTCATCGAGTGGATTCTCTCTGACCAGTCCCTGGCAGATGAAAAATTTGGGCTTCTGCGCAAGCAGCAGTATCAACCTAAAAACGACAACAGAAAGGCAATAAATGAGCACTTATCGTGCGTATCGTAAAGCTAGGACCTCTCGAGCACTCGCTTTAGTTGTAGCGATGGGACTTTTGGTTTCTTCGTGTTCGAGCGCTACTAACACAAGCCAAGCAAATCTCAAACTCGTGGGAAATTTCTATCCGATTACCTGGCTGGTTGAGCGGATTGCGGGAGATGCGGCTGACGTGACATCTCTGACTCCAAATGGTGTCGAACCGCACGACTTACAGCTCGACGCAAAGTCTGTCGCACTGATACAAGAGGCAAATTTAGTTTTCTATCTCGGGCTAGAGTTTCAACCTGAGGTAGAAAAAGCTATCAGCCAATTAGCTGACACCTCAAAGGCCATTGATCTTCTGAAGTCGCCCGGCGTAACTCTTTTGGATGTAAAGGAGGAAGAGGATGGGCACGACCATGAAGAAGGTGAAGATCACGACCATGAGGGAGAAGAGGATGTTGAGCACAAACATCCTCTAGCTGGAGGCAAAGATCCTCACGTTTGGCTCGATCCAGCCAACATGACTTTGATGGCTAAAGCAATTAGTAGTGAGCTTAAGAAAATCGCTCCAGATTTCACAGAGACATTTGAATCCAACTTCAGCGCACTTGAGGGAGAGTTAAATGGTCTAGATAACGATATCTCCTCACAGCTTGCGAATTGCGAAATAAAGACTGTGGTGACTTCTCATGCAGCTTTCCTCTACTTCACCGAGAAATATGGTTTTGAGCAATTAGCTATTGCGGGCATCAGCCCAGAGGATGAACCAGATGCTAAACGCCTCGCTGGTATCGCCGACTCTGCTAAAGATGCAAAAGTGACAACCGTATATTTTGAGGAGGTATTGTCACCAGCACTTGCCAAGACGGTTGCTCAAGAAGTTGGAGCAGAACTTAGTTTCCTTTCAGCTCTGGAATTCGTGCCTGAGAGCGGCGACTACATCTCACAAATGAGGAGCAATCTTCAAAATCTCTTTGTAGGACAAGGCTGTAGTAAGTAAAAAACGATCCTGCTTCCACTTTACTATGTATACGTTAAGTGGAAGCAGGATATTTATGGAGGAGTAATATGAACTTCGTTTCCGCCAACAAGGAGGGTTCTTCTGGCAAGTCGCCTCATGTTCGCAGAATCAGAGAGTTTGTTCGCGAAATTATTTTTGACACTGAAGCGAATGTTATGGTTACTGAATTAGCCTGCCTTGAGCCGGGATGCCCTCCTATTGAAACCGCAATAGTAATCATGGGCAAAATACCTAAAACCTATAAAATAGATAAAGAAATGAAAGACGTGAACTTAGAGGATGTTCGCCAAGTCCTTACTAGCAGTAATGACCATAATCATTAAGTCCTTTTGAAGAGGACTCTTGGTCACCATTGGGGATACGCTGCTACAACTTATATTGAAAGCCGTTTGGAAGAGTCGCCCTATAAGCCGGATTCTGTCTTGCTATTGCTAGCGAGATCACCATCCATCTAGATCTGTAATCACTTACAGACTCAAGCAACCTACCCGGTGACTCGTGTGGGCACACTCAAACGCCACCTGCATGGTCTTGCTCCAAGTTGGGTTTACATAGCTACGTATATTGCTATACGCACTGGTGGTCTCTTACACCACCGTTTCACCCTTACCAATATTGCTATTGGCGGTTTACTCTCTGTTGCACTAATCCCGCGGATCGCTCCGGGTGGGAATTACCCACAACTTTGCCCATTGGAGTCCGGACTTTCCTCGGTGCTTAAAAGTTAATTAGGCTCTTAAGTAACGCAGTGATCCGGGCGACTCTTCAGGGCAAATTCTACATCTCCTACCAATATCTGCTAAATCACTGCGCTTCTTGCCTAAATCTCAATAGCCAATAGGGTTTGGCAATGGCCAGTACCGTTGATGCAGACTTTCTAGCACTTCCCTTAGGCGCCCTCTCTGATGCAGCTATTGATGCCGCAAAGGCTGCAGGGGCATCTCATGTTGATGTCAGAATTGAGAGAACTAGAACTGGATATCTCTCACTAAGAGATGCAAAGCCTGAGACACAGAGCGATGAATCAAATCTTGGAATTGGCGTTCGAGTAATTGTTAATGGCGCTTGGGGCTTTGCCTCATCTCCTGATCTCTCAAACGATACTGCTAAGAAATTGGCTTTAAGCGCAGTTGCTATGGCTAAGACTTCAAAGCCGCTCTCAACAGATGAAATTAAGTTAGTGAGTGAGCCGGTCTATCCCAATAAAACCTGGGTTTCCTCATACCAGATCGATCCATTTCTTATCTCTGATAGCGAGAAGAAAGATCGCCTAGCATCACTTAGCTCAAAGCTTCTTGCATCCTCTAGCGTTAATCACACCAGCGCTCACACTATGTTTGTTAAAGAGCAGAAGCATTACGCAGACTCTGCCGGCACCAGCACAACCCAGCAGAGAGTGCGGGTGCAGACCCAGATTGAAGCAATCTCAATTGGCAGCCATGGCTTTGAAGCGATGCGAACTCTTGCACAACCTGCCGGATATGGCTGGGAGTGGATGGATAACTCAATCTGGGATTGGGATAGTGAGATAGCAGAGCTTCCATCCCTTCTTGCAGAGAAAGTTGCCGCGCCATCTGTTGAGCCTGGTAAATACGACTTACTAATTCATCCTTCAAATCTCTGGCTAACTATTCATGAATCAATTGGCCATGCCACAGAACTTGATCGCGCAATTGGATATGAAGCAAATTACGCTGGAACTTCCTTTGCCACCCCAGAGAAACTAGGCAACTTGAAATATGGATCTCCTCTTATGAATGTCACTGGAGATCGAATCACTGAGCATGGTTTAAGCACTGTGGGCTTTGATGATGAAGGTGTTGCTGCTCAGAGCTGGGATATCGTTAAAGATGGAATTCTGGTTGGTTATCAATTAGATCGAAGAATTGCTGCTGCTGTTAATAAGGAGCGCAGCAATGGCTGCGCCTATGCAGATTCACCATCTCATGTGCCGATTCAGAGAATGCCTAATGTCTCACTAAAAGCTGATCCAAATGGCCCTGATCTAAAGGGATTAATTGAATCAATCGATGATGGCATCTTCATCCTCGGTGATAAGTCCTGGTCCATTGATATGCAGCGCTATAACTTCCAATTTACTGGCCAGCGTTTTCATCGCATTAAAGGCGGAAAGATTGTGGGTCAACTAAAAGATGTGGCCTATCAAGCAACCACCACTGATTTCTGGGGGGCGATGAAGAAAGTTGGCGGCCCATCAACTTATGTTCTAGGTGGCGCATTTAATTGTGGAAAGGCGCAACCAGGACAAGTTGCAGCCGTTAGCCATGGCTGCCCAGCAGCTATCTTTGAGAAGATAAACATTCTAAATACTGTCTCTGAGGTGGGCAAATGATCTCTGCTCAAGATCTAGTCGAAAAAATTCTTGCTAAGGCAACAAGTGATGATTGCATCGTTTTAGTAAGAGATGAGACTCAAGCCAATCTTCGCTGGGCCAGTAGCACGCTAACTACCAATGGCGTAATCGCTACAAGATCGGTAACTGTCATTGCCTTTATTGCTACAGGATCATCTATGGCATCAGGCGGGGTTACTAGAACAAGTGTTGAAGAAAGTGATATCGATTCAATCCTTGCTGAAGCTCTCGCTGCTGCTAAGGCATCTGGTGAAGCAGATGATTACGCCCCACTTGCTAAAGATGTTAGCTATGGAAACTGGAGTGATAAACACAATCCAACTGGGCCAGAGGTATTCTCTAAATTTGCTCCAGATCTAGGCTCAATGATGCAGGCTTCAAAATCAGATGGCATTGAATTATTTGGATATGCCGAACATACTCATGAGAGCATCTGGGTTGGCTCCAAAGGCGGGATGAGACTTCGTTATGACTCACCTGTTGGAAGAGTTGAGATGACCGGAAAGTCTCATGGCCGCTCAAGATCTACCTGGTCAGGGGTTGAAACTCATGATTTCAAAGATGTATCAATAGAGAGAATTGATAGAGAGATTCGTCAGAGGCTTAACTGGCAAGAGCGCAAAGTCGATCTTCCAGCAGGGCGATATACCAGCATAGTTCCATCAGGGGCGGTAGCTGATCTCTTCACCTACATGATGTGGGTTTCAAGTGGCCGTGATGCATTTGAAGGACAGAGCGTATTTTCTAAAAAAGGTGGCGGAACAAGAGTTGGTGAGAAGCTATCTAATAAGAGCTTGCAGCTCTATAGCGATCCAAAGGATCAACAGCTAGCGGGATCTCCTTTTATCTCTGCTGCTGTTAGCTCGCCATTTACCTCAGTCTTTGATAACGGACAGGAGGCAAAGAAGGTTGATTGGATTAAAGATGGAGTTCTTACCTCGCTCTTGCAAACAAGAGCTAGCGCTAAATTAACTTCTCTGCCCTACACCCCAGTTGGCGATAACTTGATTATGAAAGTTGATGGAGCAGGCGGAAATCTCGAGGATCTAATTAAGAGCGTTGACAATGGCCTTCTTCTCACCACGCTCTGGTATATCAGAATGGTTGATCCCAATACTTTATTGCTAACTGGACTGACTAGGGATGGGGTTTATCACGTCAAAGGCGGCGAAGTTGTGGGAGCTACCAATAACTTTAGGTGGAATGACTCTCCAGTTAGCGCGCTATCTCGAATAGCTCAAGCATCAGAGAGCGCTTGGACCCAACCAAGAGAGTGGGCTGGAGATATAACAAGTATGAAAGCTCCAGCACTTGTCATCAATGACTTTAATATGTCAACAGTTAGCCCTGGAAGCTAGAGCTTAATAACCATCTAGAGCAAGATTTACTAAGCGATCTGCTTGGTAGTTCTCATCTCTTGGAATCCAAGTGAAGGTGATTAACTCAGGTGGGTGAATCTTCTTTGCCTCCATTGCAAGTTTTGCAAGAGGGACATTTTTAATCTTCCATCGCCCGCTCATCTGCTCAACTACCAACTTACTATCAAGGCGAGCTTCAATCTGGGCTGCAGCATCGATCTTATTAGCAGCTCTTATCCCAGCAATTAGACCTTGATACTCAGCTACGTTATTAGTAGCTATTCCTATTTTCTCTGCAATCTCAATTAAGACTTTATCGCCCTCACAGACCAATGCTCCATAGGCAGCTTGCCCTGGATTTCCCCTTGAGCCGCCATCTGCATAAATTATTAACTTTCTTGCCATTTAATTAATCCTTATGAGAATTCTGCGACACTCTTCACAGCGCACTAACTCATCAATTGCCAATGAATTGATTCTGGTTAGCTCTGCTGCGCTCATAGTTAGGTGGCAGCCCTGGCACTTTCCATCAGAGAGGCGAACTGCTGCAAGGCCATCACTACTTAATCTAATTTTCTCATAGAGCGATAGGAGCTCTGCCTCAATCTCTGTAGCTAGAGCATCTCGATCTGATTTTGTAGCGCTCATCGCTTGGCTGATCTGCTCAAGTGCTTGATCGCGTTCTTTTGTTATTGCATCAACTTCAATTGCTAATTCATCACGTCTCTTTAATAGCTCAGAAATTCTGCTATCAAGGCCTTCTAGGCGCACCATCACTTCAAGTTCAATATCCTCTAGCTCTGCTCGTCTTTTATTTAGTGATTCCAATTCATGCTGAGTCTGCTCCAGCTCTTTTGGGGTTCCAAGACCTGATGAGAGGCGCTTCTCATCTTTTTCAATGCGAGATAAAACTTGCTCTACATCAAGCTCTGATTTTGATAGCTCATGTTTAATATCACTTCGCTCAGTGCTGGCAGCAACTGCTAGATCTCTTGCGCTGGCAAACTCCAGGCGCTTTTCATCAAGGAGCTTTGTAAGAGGCAGATTATTAGCTTTGTGTTCGAGTTGCATGAGAGATGAATCAAGATCTTGAAGCGCAAGGAGGCGCTCTTGGGATAATTTCTCAGCTTTCATCACTTACCCATGTTAGGCCAGGAAGGGAAAGTATCTCTAAATAGCGCTCCTCTCTCTGCTGATTTATGCTTACTTTCCTGATGAGAAGAAATCTTGCAGCCCTTATCTCACTTACTCTGACCATTTGGATTCTTCCTGCCACCACTGCCACAGCTGCAAATCCAAAGGCTGGGGCAAAGTGCACCAAGGCAAAACAAGTAGCGATTTATAAGGGTAAGAGTTACACCTGCATAAAGTCAGGAAAGAAATTGACTTGGAGCAAAGGCAAAACTATTTCTTCTGCAGAAACTTCATCGACGCCTACAACAACTCCTTCGCCGACTCCAACGCCAACACCTACTCCAACGCCAACACCTACTCCAACGCCAACACCAACACCAACACCAACGCCTACTCCAACACCTACTCCAACGCCAACACCAACACCAACGCCTACTCCAACGCCAACACCTACTCCAACGCCAACACCTACTCCAACGCCAACGCCTACACCTACACCTACAAAAGTGGGCTACACAATGGATCAGGTGAAAGCCAATAGCACAAGTGCAAGTTGCTGGACGGTGATTGATGACAACGTCTATAACTTAACGGGCTGGATCTCTTCTCACCCGGGCGGAGCGGGAGCCATTCGTGGGCTATGTGGAACTAATGGCACCTCATCATTTAGGGGAAGGCATGGTTCTGGCGGTTCACCGTCTGAGACTTTGGCCACTTATCTTCTTGGCCCACTTTCAAAATAAGTTCAATTATTTCTTCGAATATTGAAAATTCAATTTAATCATCTTAAGTAGTAACTTCTCATCTACTTTCCAATCAATAGGTACTTGAACCGTCTTCTTATTTACTTTATATCCCTCTAAATCCTGCTTCATGGCCATTAAAACCTTCTGGTCCCAGGGAGCAATGAGTATGTGGTTTTTAAGAATTGATGCTCCAAACAAATACTCATTACCCAATTTCAACATTGGTTGATTCCAAGCAATTACTAGCTCTAATTTTGGATATTTTTTCTGAATAACTCTAAATATCTTTTTAACGGTTTTTCTTTTCACTTCATCCTGGCCCTTGAGATATCCCTCTAAATCATCAAAGCGCTTAGAGCTCTTGGAGCCTCTGGAATACATAACTAATGCATTGGCATGAGCCTGGCTAAAGCCATGTTCTTCTCTTAAGTGAGAGATCTGCTGGGGGTATTTAAGATCAGAAATATCTTTCATAACAGCAAACCAATAGCGCATTGGTTGGCCATACTTGGCCTCAATCTTTGGAAAGTGCGCCTCGCGACTACCCTTATCTTTTACTGTCACTATTTTTTAGCGGGGTCCTGCAGCTCTATGACCGCAGCCTTGAGGATTACTACAGCAGCAAGTGCAATTACCTTCTGGGCAGCCACAGGGGCATTTGAAAACTTGGCTTGCATCACTTATTGATCTAGTCCTTATTTATCAGGCTAGTAAATGCCCAACCCCAAGCAAGGCAGAAGAGAAAAACTCCGAGAATATAAAGTAAGTCGCTCATGTGCAGATACTACTTTGTAAATCAATCAAGAACAGCATAAACGGTCAATAGAATGAAGTGGTGGGCGCTGAGGGTTTCCCCCCGCCTAGACCCGGTTCTTCCCCGACTTTTTGATTGTCGGGTCATAAAAGGCAAACTACCATCCCGACAGAATAAAAGCAGCACCCAATTGGCACTCGTTTTCCAGGTTGTTAATTCTTGGTCCAGAATTTTTTTTCATTTGGCGCCGTGCTGAATTAGACTGAAGTCGTGGGTAAAGTCGGTATCAGAGCTGATGCAGCGATTGAAGTCCAAGGACTTGTTAAAAGGTATGGTTCAAAAAATGCAGTCGATGGAATAGACCTCACTGTTGAATCTGGTGAAATCTTTGCTCTCCTTGGTCCAAATGGGGCTGGTAAAACTACTACGGTTGAAATTCTTGAAGGCTACCGAACTGCAACCTCAGGCAAGGTCGAGGTATTAGGGTTTGACCCCGCAACCACTGGAAATTCTGGTCAAAGATGGCGAAATCAAATTGGAATTGTTTTGCAATCTACCTCAGATGCGGCAGATCTCTCAGTATTTGAAACTATTTCACACTATGCAAATTATTACGAGAATCCACGGAATGTTGAACAGGTTATTGATGAGGTTGGACTTAGAGAAAAAATAAATTCAAAAGCTCGACAGTTATCTGGCGGTCAACGTCGTAGATTAGATGTAGCACTTGGAATTATTGGATCACCTAAGTTACTTTTTCTAGATGAGCCAACAACTGGCTTTGATCCAGAGGCTAGAAGATCTTTTTGGGAGTTAATTAAAGTTTTAAAAGCTGAAGGTAAAACTATTTTACTTACAACACATTATTTGGATGAAGCGCAAGCCTTAGCGGATCGAGTAGGTGTTATAAATAATGGAAAAATTATTGAAATTGCTACGCCAGAAACTTTAGGTGGTCGAAATAACGCACCGGCGAAGGTTACCTGGCTTGAAAATGGGACTAAACAACAGTTGCTTACTAAAGACCCGACTATTGAGGTAATTAAGTTAAATCAAAAATTTGGTGGGTCAATACCAGAGCTCGAGGTATTGAGGCCTAATTTAGAGGAAATTTATCTGAAGATGATAGGTGAACTAAAATGAAAAATCTGCGAGAAACTTTGCGGATTGGTCTGCTGCGTAGTCAAATTGAACTCAAGCAATTTATGCGGCAACGTGAGTCAGTTGTCTTTACACTCTTCTTTCCAGTTATTTTGTTATTTATTTTTGGTACAGTCTTTAAAGACACTATCGCACCCGGTGTCACCTTTAGCCAGTACTTTGTGGCCGGAATGATTGCTTCTGGATTGGTCAACACTGGTTTTCAACAGCTTGCCATAACTATTCCTATGGAACGTGACGATGGCACATTAAAGAGGTTGCGTGGTACGCCGATGTCAGTTTCGTCATATTTTATTGGTAAAGCATTGTTGGTTACATTTTTAATGATTATTCAGACCGCTATGCTCTTATTCTTTGGATCTGTGGTCTTTGATTTAAATCTGCCATCTGATCTGATGCTTTGGTGGAACTTCACCTGGTTGGTTCTTTTAGGAAGTGCTTGTTCAACTATTTTAGGTATTGCTTTCTCCGTTGTGCCAAAGAGTGGTCGAAGTGCTTCAGCAGTTGTATCCCCAATAGTTATTATTTTGCAATTCTTCAGTGGCGTATTTTTCGTATTTACTTCTCTGCCATCCTTTATGCAACAACTTGCTGCAATATTTCCATTGAAATGGCTTACCCAGGGGATGAGATCGGTTTTTCTGCCAGAAGATTTTGCCACTCAAGAGGTAGCTGCTAGTTGGGAGCTAGGAAAAACCGCGATAGTCCTATCCATCTGGTTAATACTGGGATTACTCTTTGCAGTAAAGAAATTTAAGTGGAGTAGAGAATGAGAATTAGACTTGTAACTTCTGGGGAACTCCCCGATCTATGGTGGGCGCTGAGGGTTTTGATAGAACTTGCTCAGTACCTGAGATATATGTATTCAATTTTTCTCGACTTAGCACCCATTTTAGTCAATTGGTCTGACATTTTGGAATATAGAAGGCAATTTGGACGGATACGGGCGAAAGTTTGTGCCACCTTGTCTTCCTAATCCCCCCTGCAATAAGTAACATAGTTAGCCATGAAGAGAATGGTATGGATTGTCTTTACTATTCTGGTAATTTCTTCTCTTCCCGCTTTAGCCGCGTCTCCTCCAAAAGCTGGAGCAGCATGCCCCAAAATTGGCGCTTCTCAGAATTATCAAGGTAAGAAGTTTACGTGCATTAAAAGTGGGAAAAAGCGCATCTGGGATAAGGGAACAATAATAAAAAATGCACTTCCTTCTCCAACTCCACTAGTTACACCAACACCGATGAATCCCAAGGGGAAGATTTATTCCGTGCAAATGGTGAAAGCACACTTGCCTGTCGCGCCAAAGAATGGCTACGACGATTATCGATGCTTTCTTCTTGATCCAAAAGTGAGTGAGGAATCAGTAATTCAATCAATTGAATTCATTCCGCAACGCAAAGATTATGTTCATCACGCGATTATCTTTAGAGTTTCTGAAGCAGATATTCCGGAAGCTTTAACACTCGATAGTTCTGGAACTGGTTGGCCGTGTTTCGGTGGCTCGGGTCTTGGAGGAATGTTCACTTCATTTGTAACCTCGCCTTGGATTTCTGCTTGGGCTCCTGGTCGTGGGAAGGATTTGCCACCAACGGGTTATGGAATTCCATTTAAGAAAGGCGAGCAATTCGTGCTCCAAGTTCATTACAACTTGCTTGCTGCTACTAGCGGAAAAATTGAAACCGATCAATCCAAGATCGTGATGGAAGCTGTGCCTTTGACTGAAACGAATGTGAAACCGCTCAATATCGAACTCTTCGCTGCGCCAGTCGAATTAGCTTGTCCAGAGGGAGTCACTGGGCCGCTTTGTGATCGCGCTGCAGCTGTGAAAGATTTGGCGCAGCGCACAAAAGGTGGCGCTGAACTTGAATTATTAGGTATCGCTGCTTTATGCGGAAGAAATCCTTTCTTCCCAGTACCTGATGTAGTTACCAAATGTGATCAAAAGGTTAGATCAAATTACACAATCGTTACTGCTGCTCCGCATATGCATCTCTTAGGACGCAAGTTGAAGATGACGCTCAATCCAGGGACTCCACGCGAACAGATAATTATCAACGTTGAGAAATACGACTTTGACGATCAGTCACCAATTCCACTCAAGAATCCAATAGAAGTTAAATCTGGTGACGTCATTCGGATTGAATGTACCCACGACCCCAAAGTTCGCCAGCTACTCCCCTCTCTAAAGAATTTGCCTCCTCGATACGTTACATGGGGTGAAGGTTCATCCGATGAAATGTGTCTGGGGGTTCTCTCTGTCGCTAAGTCTTAAAGCGCATTGATTCATTTGGGCGGGCCGATTACCGGGAAATCTCCACTCTCATAGTTACTTAGCCCTATGTGTTCAAGTTGTTTCGACCCAGGACTCGTTTTAGTCAATTGGTCTGACATTTTGGAAGACTGAAAGGAAGCTGGACAGACTTGGACATTATTCTTAAACCATACGGCGAAGTTAAGATAAAAATCACTACTCCCGCACCATTAAATGATGCGAATTTGCGTGGTTAAGCAAACCCAGTAAGAGCCCCTGGCTTCCCATGAGCCTAATAACGCCTAATCTGCCGACCAATCCGGGACCTCTATCCTCTGACAAAAGTGCGAACTCCGCCTACTATTCGAGAATGCCAAGAAAGCGGTGTTCATGTCTTATTCGGAAGAAGGACTAGAAGCAGCAAGGGAGGGTCGATCATGACAGTCGTCTCTACGAGAGAGCGTGACTCAGATAGAAAAACTCGAATTCACTTATCGTTTTATGACCGATCTAAATTTTTACTTTTCTTCACGCTGACCTTCCTAACTCTTGTTTGGGCCGACATGGCTGGCGAGAAGGACTTGGGGTTCTTTGATGCGCTAAGCGAGAGCGCATATCGCAGATGGTGGATTTTTCCGCTCTTTGCGATTGAATTGATTAGGCAAACCCATTTCTTGATTGCAGAGCTCGCTGCCCCCTATCACGGTTTCTGGCAGGGATACTTCGGTTTCGTTGATCGAGCACTTCATCGATTAAGCGATTGGACCCGTTTTAGGCTATCCCGAGTTATTAAGTGGTTGGTCTTTGTTACCTTACTGTCAATCGTGCTTGGCGCCATATACAAAGAAACTCCTGTCCGTGCGCTATTTTTCGCCCCTCGCGCACTGTGGAGTGCTCTCCCGGTTATCGCCCAACTAAGTTTCGCAGTCGTATTCATCATTATTCAGTTTGTTGCAATTTTCTGGTTTCTGAGTCGCGGCGGTATCGATACCTATTTTCCGGATGACATTAAGACTCGTTTCTCTGATGTCTGGGGCCAAGACCATGTTCTCGCTAGGATCAAGGAGAATCTCGTATTTTTAGAAAATCCCGAGAGTATTGAAAAGCTTGGGGGCTACGTACCCGGTGGAATTCTTCTTTGGGGCCCTCCCGGAACAGGCAAGACACTAATGGCAGAGTCAATGGCCGGCGAAACGGGAAAGCCATTCGTGTTTGTTGATCCTGGTGCATTCAACAACATGTTCTTCGGAATTGGAATCCTGAAAGTTAAAGGCCTTTTCAGAAAACTTCGCAAATTAGCTCTTAGGTATGGCGGAGTTGTTGTCTTCTTCGATGAGGCAGATGCTCTGGGTAATCGCGGCATAATGTCGGGTCGGCCCCCTGGTTCGTACGCAAGTTCTTTTTTAAGCTCCAATAATTGCCATGGCTACTCATATCTTGCTCCTGAGACGCAATCATTTCTCGTAAGGGAGGCATTGATCAGCAGCCGCACGCGGAGAGGTGAAACTGATTCAAAGCCAACAGCGATAAATCGCTTCATGATGGGTGCGGGAGGCGGTGGCGCAGGCATGGGAACCTTGCAGGCGCTTTTGACAGAATTGTCTGGACTGAAGAAACCGCGTGGTTTTTTCAATCGCATTGTCCGGCGCACTCTCGGAATGCGACCTAAGAATCCTCCAAAGTACCGAATACTCGTGGTTATGGCGACAAATATGCCTGAGTCACTCGATGAGGCGCTACTTCGCCCCGGACGTATAGATCGAATGTATCGCGTGGGGTATCCAAGCAAGGCGGGACGAATCCGAACCTACGAGGGTTATCTTGAGAAAATTTCTCATGATCTAAGTAAAGAAGAAGTTGAAAAATTGGCAATCATTACTCCCTACGCAACTGGCGCAACTATCAAGGACTTGGTTAATGAATCCCTGATCATGGCAATTCGGAATTCGCGAACAAGTGTTACTTGGAGTGATGTGCTAAAGGCAAAGCAACTAAAACAACTAGGGCCTTCGGAAGATGTCGAGTACATTGAACGCGAGCGTCATGCCACCGCAATTCACGAGGCCTGTCATGCTGTTATGGCCTACAGAGTAAGACGACATCTGGAAATCGACATTGCTACGATAGAAAAAGGGGCGGAGTATCTAGGCATGGTTGCCTCCATTCCGCCCGATGATCAATTCACACATTGGAAGCGCGAGTACGAGGCGGACATCTTGGTCTCTATTGCATCCCTATCCGGAGAGCGACTCTTTTTCGATGACGACAATTCTTCGGGAGTTTCTGGAGATCTTGAATCTGCCACAACAATTGCGGGTTTGATGGAAGGTTATTGGGGTATGGGATCAACGGTCTCCTCCTACGCATCAGGCCGAAGAATGGATTTGGGCGCCCCAGGGGGAGGAAAACCTAATGACAACAAGATTGAAATGCGCCGAGCACTAGCGGATCGAATTGAAGATAATCTCTCCTCTCTCTTGTCAAAGGCAGAGTCCCTGCTTCGTGAAAACCGATTTGAAGTGCTTGCAGTGGCGCATGCGTTAGAAACGCACAAAACCCTCTCTGGAAATGATGTTCACGCAGTAATCGAGCGGCGAACTGGAGATGTCGTTCGTGGTCAACTCTATTCGTCATCTATCAATATAGACGCGATCGAAAAGTATCACTTATCTGCTCTACAGGCTCACCGCGAACACCGAAAGCCAGACCTTCCACTACCAGTCCTGGAGTAGAGCTTGCGCTGCAGCGTAATGCAATCGTAGTCAAGTGGCTCCTCTACTTAATGATCTGCCTTCATAGAATCTTGAGCGTGCAAAATATGTTGTGAAGACTCTTTTTCGCCTAAGGCAGAGTCTCTCAGCTTCGACTTGGATATCGATTACTTTGTCCATATCGGAGGTCACAGCACTTTTGATCACGTGCTGGGAGCGACGCCACAGAAACAATTCGCTCGTGATAGCAAGTTTGGCAGCACGGTAGTTAACGTCGCTCTCTACTATAGGCAGCGATGTCAGCGATCTGATTTATCCCCTAAAGGTTCTTTGAGAAAATTTTGTGCACTTCTGAATTCGCTATAGTACTCAGTGTTCCAAATACCAGCCTTGGATTCGAAAAAAGTTCCTTCAATGGCCCCATCTCCTTTTAAGAACTTGATTGCTGACTCAGTTTCAGTAATCACCCCTGGAAGCTGTTCTCTCCTGTCTTCGACTAGGCAGCCTTGATTCTTACTCATCTCAATGTAAATCGCCAAGTCATTCGTCAAAACCTGCACAACAGTCATGGCAATTTCCTGAACCAAGGAGGCTCGATTCGAATCTTGAGGAAGGGCCACATATTCTTTTACGAGATCACGATAATTATTCCAATTAGCACGACCCGTCACTTCCTTCATTGTAATAAAACTTTTTAGAGCGCTGCACTCAGCCTCAGCGCGAGAGGGTTTTCCAAACGGACTGAAGAGGGCGCTTGCCCAGATTGACGCCACCGCCAATGAGAGTGTAATCGGAGCCAATATCCAAAGCGTTGGGCGGGTCTTTTGCACGCGAGCAGACTATCTCAGTTCTGAGAGAGGGGCACCACGAGAGTTCAGACTTAGCGCCACGATGTTAGATGAGACTGTGCAGATTAAGTGCAGATTGAGTAGGTGTAGTGGGCGCTGAGGGTTTTGATAGAACTTGCTCAGTACCTGAGCCATATATATTCAATTTTTCTTGACTTAGCACCCATTTTAGTCAATTGGTCTGACATTTTGGAATAGGGAAGGAAATTTGGACGGTTATAAGCGAAGTCCCACCTTGCCCGGTCGAATTATCTTGCAAGGCAAAGCACCCCAGCATTTACACGAGCCGCCTCATTAGAATCTTGCCATGGGCACAAGTCAAGGTGATGCCAGGTGGATGTCGCAATTCATGGCATCGAGACGAACCACTAGAGACTTTTTACCAATACCTGTCCCCCACGAAATTTTGATGCAAATCCTTACGGACTCTTTGACTGCTCCAAGTTGGTCAAACACTAGACCATTTAAAATAGCAATAGCAACGGGCGAAGTGAGAGATCAGATCAGCAATGAATTCCTATCACGCTGGTCGGTCTTGTCAGCAATTATGCGCAAGGGAATAAAAAACAAGTTACGGCTTCTTTACTCTCGCTACGGCTTGCCTACAAGTAATAGAACAATTGTAAAACCCTACGTAGCAGAGCTTAGACCAAGAGCAGAGAGAGTTGGCAAAGAGCTTTATGAATTGTGTGGTATCAAACGTGGCGATCGTGCAGCCCGAGATAAGCAATGGGGAAAAAACTATACATTTTTTGGCGCACCAGTTGAGTTATTCATTTATATCCATAAGAGTCTTCATATTTATGCTGCTTCTGATGCTGGCTTAATGATGCAAAACTTAATGTTATCTGCGCACGCTCATGGTTTAGGAACCTGTGCACAAGGAGCTGTGAATATTTGGGATGACGTAATTCGGAGAGAATTTAATATACCAAAAAACTACCGACTTCTATGCGGCCTTGCAATCGGATATCAAAGTAATGATCCAGTTAATTCCTTTAGCGCTCATAGGCTTGATGTTCATGAAATAATTGTGATGCCAAAAAATAAGACAAAAGTTGAATGAACCCGTGTTATCAAGATTTATGATGCGTTCGCCTGCGTGGGCGCTGAGGGTTTTGTCCCTATTTCTTGTTTTCTAAAAAGATATGCGCTATTTAGTTTGGAACCAATGCCCAATATATCTTGTTCGGTCAGTCTTTGAAAGTTTGCATCAAAAAAAGAAGTTAGATAACTTTTAGAAAGATTGAGGAACTTGTTTGACATGTACCTGCTGGACAGGTGTGATCCGCAACTTCTACCCATTTGAATCCTACAGACTCAACAATTTTCCGAGATACAGCATTTAGGTCAGAGATACATGCCGAAAGTGCTTTTATATTTGGATCATTCTTTGCATAGTTCTCCACGAGCCGAAGTGCTTCTTTAGTCGCTCCCTTACCTCGTCCCCAAGGTGAAACCCAGTAACCGATATCAGCCACCTTCGCTTCATTTACTGAATGAATTGAAATCACACCCACAGGTTGCAAGTTTTCATCTTCTATCGTCCATATCTTGTACTCTGGAAACTCTCCTTTCACAAAAGACTCAGCGTGATCCAGCAAATATGGTCTGGGAATTGTTGTCCAATACTGAATTTGTTCATCCTGGCAAGATTCATAAATCCAAGAAGCATCAGTTAAGGCGATCTCTCTAATGGAGTGGCTTGCCATATTCCAAGAATAACAATAAGCATTTTGTTTCATTCACGATGGAGCCTGGTGATGGAATTCTTGGTGGGCGCTGAGGGTTTTGAACCCCCGACCTACTCGGTGTAAACGAGCCGCTCTACCACTGAGCTAAGCGCCCTATCAAAATACTTGCGCAGTCTATAACGAGGCTAGCGCGCTTCTGTAATCCTCGATTTTTCTCGCCTCAGCAGGGCTATTTATTACGCTCCAACGGACAATTCCTGCCTTATCGATAATAAATGTGCCGCGTAGCGCAAGACCGCGATCTTCATTGAATACTCCATATTTCATCGCAACTGCGCCATGGGGCCAGAAGTCAGAGAGAAGTGGGAAGTTATAGCCCTCCTTCTCTGCAAAGACTTTCTGGGTAAACATCGCATCACATGAGATTGCAAGCAGTTCGATATTTTCATTTTGGAAAGCCGATAGATCATCTCTTAGCGCGCAGAGCTCTCCGGTGCAGGTGCCAGTGAAAGCAAATGGGAAGAAGACTAGAACAACATTCTTCTTGCCTCTAAATGAGGAGAGCATAACTTTCTCTCCAAATTGATTTACCAATTCAAAATCAGGTGCAAGATCTCCAGTTTTTATTGCCATTATTTTCTTCCACTCTTTCGCGCAACTAATCTAGTTGCAGTCCAATCCTTTGATGCCGCTAGCGTTGAGGTAAGACTTAAGCCTGCAGTCTGGGCTGCATCTTGAATATCACTTGGTTCAACATGTCCTGGCCTTGAGACTTTTGGTGTTAGAAGCCAGATAGGTCCTGATTCACTTAAGTAGGTAAGGCAATCAACTAATTCGTCGATTAGATCGCCATCATCTTCGCGCCACCAGGTGATAACTGCATCTACTACCTCTTGAGAATTCTCATCAAGAAAATCACTTCCAGCAGCAGTTGAGATTTCGCTACGAATTGCTTCATCGCAATCACTTCCAAAGCCTCGCTCTAATACAAGAAAACCGCTCTGGATTCCCATTCGGGATGCCAGTTGCCCTGGCCCCACCGGCGGGGTGCTCAATGCCTTCTCCTTAACATTCTTAGCTCGCTCAATAGTTGAGCCTTATGGGCTAAGTCCACACTCTTAAGGGCTAGAAAGCAACTTGGTAAAAGGGGCAAACTCACACTCCTTGGATTTCACTCAAAGAGCCATTTAAGGCAAAGATAGCCCTGTGAGCCCAGGCCCAGAGAATATGAATAATCTCCAAGACCTCCATGTGGATCAGCTAATCGATGCCAATCCCGATGAAACCGCCGAATGGCACCAAAGCCTTGATTCCTTAATTAAGTATGCCGGACCAGCGCGGGCTCGCTACCTAATGCTCTCACTTATTAAGCGCGCTCATGAGGCAAATATTCAACTTCCAAATCTGCGTCTTACCGATTACATGAACACCATTCCACCTGAGAGTGAACCACAATTTCCTGGTGATGAATTTCTAGAGCGAAGAATTAGGGCATACATCAGATGGAATGCAGCAATCATGGTCCATCGCGCCCAGCGCCCTGGAGTTGGTGTTGGCGGACATATTTCAACCTTTGCATCATCTGCCGCGTTATATGAAGTTGGTTTTAATCACTTCTTTAAAGGAAAAGAACATCCAGGCGGCGGCGATCAGATATTTTTCCAAGGACATGCATCACCTGGAATGTATGCCAGAGCATTTCTTGAAGGACGCCTTAGCGAGCATCAATTAGATGGATTTAGACAAGAGCTCTCACACTCTGGTGGTGGACTCTCCTCCTATCCACATCCAAGACTTATGCCAGAGTTCTGGGAGTTTCCAACTGTATCTATGGGACTTGGTCCGATTAATTCAATTTATCAGGCCCGTTTTAATCGCTATCTTCATAACCGCGGAATTAAAGATACCTCGGGCCAACATGTCTGGGCATTTCTTGGCGATGGCGAGATGGATGAACCAGAGAGCGTTTCAGCGCTAACTCTTGCTGCTAGAGAAAATCTAGATAATTTAACATTTGTCATTAATTGCAATCTGCAGAGACTTGATGGACCGGTGCGCGGCAATGGAAAGATTATTCAAGAACTTGAAGCCCTATTTACTGGCGCAGGATGGAATGTAATCAAAGTAGTTTGGGGTAGAGAGTGGGATCCACTCTTTGCTATGGATAAAGAGGGCGCGTTAGTTGAGCTGATGAATAAGACGCCGGATGGAGATTTCCAAACTTATAAGGCAGAAAGCGGCGCCTTTGTGAGAGAGAATTTCTTTAATCGCGATCCAAGAACAGCTGCGATGGTGGCTAATTGGAGCGATGATGATATTTGGAATCTAAAGCGCGGCGGCCATGATTATCAGAAGCTCTATGCTGCCTATCAATCATCGATGAACCATAAAGGCCAGCCCACTGTAATTCTTGCTAAAACCATTAAGGGCTGGACCCTTGGATCACATTTTGAAGGACGTAATGCAACCCATCAGATGAAGAAGTTAAAGCTAGAGGATCTCAAATCCCTGCGAGATCGTCTCTATCTAGAAATAGATGATGAAAAATTAGATGAAAAACTTCCACCATATTTCCATCCTGGAAAAGAATCTCCAGAATTCCAATACATGATGGAGAAGAGGGCAGAGCTTGGTGGATCAGTCCCAAGACGACGATCAAAGTCAAAACCCCTTCCCCAGCCGCAAGATTCAGATTTTGCAGTAATGACAAGGGGCTCTGGAGCGCAAGAAATTGCCACCACAATGGCCTTTGTTCGCCTGCTTAAAGATCTAGCAAAAGTTGAGGGACTTGGACATCGAATTGTCCCAATCATTCCTGATGAAGCTAGAACTTTTGGTATGGATTCACTCTTTCCAACTATGAAAATCTACTCACCACATGGCCAGCAATATCTGGCAGTAGATAGAGAGTTGATGCTCTCTTATAAAGAATCTACCTCTGGAGTAATTCTGCATGAAGGTATTAATGAGGCTGGATCAACTGCTTCATTTACTGCTGTAGGCACCTCCTACTCAACTCATGATGAACCAATGATTCCCGTTTATATTTTCTATTCAATGTTTGGTTTCCAGAGAACTGGAGATGCATTCTGGGCAGCGGCAGATCAGATGGCACGCGGTTTTGTTATGGGAGCAACCGCTGGAAGAACAACTCTTAATGGCGAAGGTTTGCAGCATGAAGATGGCCACTCACAACTTCTAGCCTCAACTAATCCAGCAGTCGTTGCCTATGATCCAGCTTTTGCCTTTGAACTAGGCCATATTGTTAAAGATGGTTTGAAGAGAATGTATGGCGAAAATAGTGAGAATGTCTTCTACTATCTCACGGTCTATAACGAGCCATATGTTCAACCAGCAGAGCCAGAAAATCTAGATGTTGAAGGTTTATTAAAAGGTATCTATCTCTATGCAAAGGCTAAAAAACAGCGCAGAGCTAGGCGACAGGTCAATCTTTTGGCCTCAGGAGTAGCCCTTAATTGGGCACTTAAAGCGCAAGATCTGCTTGCTAGCGATTGGAAGATTAGCGCTAACGTATTTAGCGTCACTTCTTGGAATGAGCTGAGGCGAGATGGCCTAGAAGTTGATCGCCATAATCTGCTAAATCCTCTAAATAAAAAGAGCGCTTACCTCACCACTAAACTTAAAAACTATAAAGGAAGCGTTCTTGCAGTTAGTGATTACATGAGAACGGTTCAAGATCAAGTTGCTCCTTGGGTGGAGCAGAACTTTGCCTCCCTTGGAACCGATGGTTTTGGTCTATCTGATACCAGAGGCGCACTACGCCGCCACTTTAAAGTAGATGCCGAGTCAATAGTTGTTGCAGCTCTCTCACAGCTTGCTAATCAAGGAAAAATCTCTCCTAAAGTTGTTATGAAGGCAATTGCAAAGTATGAGTTAAACAATGTCACTGCAGCAGATCCAGGAAATACCGAAGGATCTGGATGATCTCTCGCTTTGGAATAGTCGATATCTCTCCAACCACTTTCTTTGGTGGAGAATTTATTGGTGCCAAAGCTGTAGTTGATGAGGCGGTTGCAATCTCTGCCACCATCATCAGAGAGGGCCATGAGGGCTTTGATGCCTATGCAGTTCTAGTTGATGAAAATGGAAAGATCTCTTCACGAGAGAAGATGGTTGAGATTTGGCCAAATGGCCAGAGATTTGAAGCGCATCTAAGGCCCAAAGCTCTAGGTAATTGGAGTTTCTATATTGAAGTAAGCGCGCAAAATCCTGGAGAGTTGGCCAAGACTCTAATGACAAAATCAGAGAGCTATCCAATTAGAGTCGAGCGTGAGAGAGCTCTAATTGGAAATTGGTATGAATTCTTTCCTCGAAGTGAGGGCGCTATAAAAAATAGTGATGGCTCAATAAGTTCTGGAAACTTTAGAAGCGCAGCAGATCGAATCGAAGATGTAGCCAAAATGGGCTTTGATGTTTTATATCTCCCACCGATTCATCCAATTGGATACTCCCATCGCAAGGGTAGAAACAACTCACTTACCGCAGGCCCGCTAGATCCTGGGGTTCCTTGGGCTATTGGCAATGAATCAGGGGGCCATGATGCGATTAACCCGGAGCTTGGCAGCTTTGATGACTTTAAATACTTTCTTAAAGTTGCCAAGAGAAACAATATTGAAGTTGCACTTGATCTAGCCCTGCAATGCTCCCCCGATCATCCCTGGGTTAAGACAAATCCAGAGTGGTTTACAAAGAGGGCTGATGGCTCTATTGCTTATGCTGAGAATCCGCCAAAGAAATATCAAGATATCTATCCACTAAATTTTGATAATGATTATCCAGGGCTCTTTGCGGAAATCTATCGAGTAGTAACGCTATGGATAGAACTTGGAATCAATATCTTTAGAGTTGATAATCCTCATACTAAGCCAATTAATTTCTGGGCAGATTTCATTGCCAAGATAAATGAAAAATACCCTCAAGTCATTTTTCTTGCAGAGGCTTTCACAACACCTGCCATGATGCATGCCCTTGGAAAAGCTGGTTTTCAGCAGTCCTATACCTATTTCACATGGCGAGTGACCAAGTCTGAATTAGAGGAATATGGCAAAGAAGTTGCCTATCAAAGTAGCGCTTTCTTTCGCCCAAATTTCTGGGTTAATACCCCAGACATTCTTCCCTTTAATTTGCAGAGCGGAAATCCTGCAGCCTTTGCGCTTCGAGCAGTTCTAGCGTCAACTCTTAGCCCATCTTGGGGAATGTATGCCGGATATGAACTCTATGAACACATTCCTATTGGTGAGGGTAAAGAAGAATATAGAGATAGTGAGAAGTATGAAATTAAGCTGCGCGACTGGCAGGCTGCAGCCAAGAAGTCTCTTACTCTTGCGCCATTTATCACCAAGTTAAATGAGATAAAGAATCAAAATGTTGCCCTTCAGCGCCTAAGAAATATTACTTTTCATCAGAGTGACTCTGATCAAGTAATCGCCTACTCAAAGAAAGAGGGCGATAATCTAATTTTGGTAGTTGTTAATCTAGATCCATTCAAAGCCATTGAAACCATGGTCCATTGGAATCTTTCAGCGCTCGGCCTTTCAGATAAGGGATTTGAGGTTACCGACCTTCTAGATCAAGCAAAATACAGCTGGAGTAGTGATACTTTCATTCGCCTTGATCCCACACGTCCAATGGGAAGAGTTGCCCATATCGCACGCGTTAAGAAGTAATTAGGCTTAAGCCCTATGCGCCAATTGTTTAAGAATTTATTTTCAAAGCGAAGCGCTTTTCAATCACCTCCTGCTGGATATTTAAATCCGCATAGCAGCCTTGGTGAGTTAGATATGTATTTAATCACCGAAGGAAGGCATGAATCACTCTGGGATGTTTTGGGAGCTCATGTTAAGAGAGATGAAAATGGTGAGTTGATAGGAACTGCTTTTAGCCTTTGGGCCCCTAATGCAAAACGAGTTAGTTTGATTTGTGATGCAAATTTCTGGGATAAAGAGATTAATCCGATGATTCCTCTTGGTTCTAACGGGCTGTGGGAAGTTTTTATCAAAGATGTTGGCCCAGGACTTAAATATAAATTTGCAATTCAGGGCAAGGATTCTCGCTGGGTTGATCACGCAGATCCATTAGCAAGGCAGAGTGAGCGACCGCCACATACTGCATCAATCGTTAATGAGAGCAATTACCAATGGAGTGATAGTAAGTGGATGGATAGCCGAGGCTTATTTCAACCTTGGAAGAGTCCTGTATCTATCTATGAAGTTCATTTAGGTTCATGGCGAGCTGGACTTTCATACCGCCAACTCGCTCAAGAGCTTGGTCAATACTTGATTGAATATAAATTCACTCACGTTGAATTCATGCCAGTTAGTGAATATCCCTATGATCCTTCTTGGGGCTATCAAGTAACTTCATATTTTGCTCCAACATCGCGCTTTGGAAGCCCTGATGATTTTAGATATCTAATTGATCACCTACATGGCCTTGGAATTGGAGTCATTTTAGATTGGGTTCCTGCCCACTTTCCAAAAGATGAATGGGCACTAGCTCGCTTTGATGGCACTTGTCTTTATGAACATGAAGATCCTCGTTTAGGTGAGCACCCTGATTGGGGAACGCTGATCTTTAATTACTCAAGAAACGAAGTGCGCAATTTCCTAGTAGCTAGCGCGCTTTATTGGCTCGAGAGCTTTCATATTGATGGGCTTCGAGTCGATGCTGTGGCATCGATGCTCTATCTGGATTACTCACGCAAAGAGGGAGAATGGATTGCTAATGAATTTGGAGGACGCGAGAATCTAGCAGCGGTAAAGTTCTTGCAAGAAGCAACTGCAACAGCCTATAAAAGATATCCAGGAATCATGATGATTGCTGAGGAATCCACGGCTTGGACAGGAGTAACTAAACCAACTTCTGAGAACGGTTTAGGTTTTGGATTTAAGTGGAATATGGGATGGATGCATGACAGCTTGCAATATCTCTCTCATGACCCGATTCATCGCCTCTATCACCACAATGAGATTACCTTCTCAATTCTCTATGCCTTTAGTGAAAACTTCTTACTTCCGCTCTCCCATGATGAAGTTGTTCATGGGAAAGCAGCCCTAGTAAATAAATTCCCGGGAGATCGCTGGCAGAAAGTTGCCACACTTCGCGCGCTCTATTGCTATATGTGGTCTCACCCTGGAAAGAAATTACTTTTTATGGGCTCTGAATTTGCCCAAAATGATGAGTGGAGCCATGAGAAGTCACTTGATTGGCATTTGACTCAATACGGGGAACATAAGGGAGTTCAAGATTTAGTCAAAGATCTAAATGCTCTCTATAAAGAAAGCCCATCTCTATGGCAGAGAGATAGTTCAAGTGATGGTTTTACTTGGTTAGTTGGAGATGATGGCGTAGGAAATACTCTGGCATATCTTCGCTCGGCTGATAATGGATCTCAAATAATCTCAATTACAAATTTTTCCCCAGTTCCCCACGAGCAATATCACCTTCCAATTCCTAAATTAGGAAATTGGATTGAGGCGCTAAACACAGATGATGTTAAATATGGCGGATCTGGCGTAATAAATAGTCAGATAAAAGTTGAGCAGATTCACCACAGAGGTTTTGATTATTCGGCAGTTATTCGCCTAGCCCCACTTGCAACTATCTGGCTAAAGCTTAATTAGCCTCGCTTAGGTTGACTTGCCGCTGATACAAAGAAAGCCACAAGAATCAACATAATTCCAGGAATTGCCATCGCAATTGGCAGCGTTGCAGCCCCTGCAACAAGGGAGATTACTCCGCGGCAGATGAAAGTGAGCACCTGATTCATGGCGCCAAGTTCTGCCACTGCAACTCCACCTGGTTTATTGGAGCGGGCGCTGGCATAGCCGAAAAATAAAGGACCAACAAATGAAATTCCAAAGCCTGTTAGTAAAAATCCTAGACAAAAGATGGTGTATCCAAGAATTAAGTTGCTCTCTTTTATCTGAATGCTGAGTGCCAGACAGGTAAGAAATATTGTTCCGCCCATAACTACGAAGGGTTGAACAAGCTCTTTATCACTGCGATTACCTTTGATTCGACTATAAGTCAGGCGACCAATAATCATCGCTCCCATAAATAAGAAATAAGGCGTAACAGCAACGGATTTACTCACGCCAAATTCTTGACGGGCCATAATTGTTGCCCAATCGCCGATCGAAACCTCAAGGAGCAAAGCACACAAAAAGCCAAGGCTGACAACCCAATCAATTTGAAACGAGGTAATCATCTTTTTGAAGGTTATAACCTCATCATCTTCAGTAACCTCATGGCCTTGCAAGAGATATGCCTTAGATGCCTTTATTGAACGAAGAGTAAGTAAATAAACCAGGGAGATTAAAGTCAGAATATGCCAGTTCAATGAAACAAATGATGAAATTAAGAGTGCAATAAAGGCGGTAGTAACAGCCCCCGCGCTCCAAAGGCCATGGAGCATAGGAATTATCGGCTTGCCACTTTCATACTGACGATGTAGAGCCTGGGCATTAATTGCGATGTGATATGAAGCCCAAGCAAAACCACAGAGGACGTTTACTACTAAAAAAATCGGTGCGCTCTTTAGTTCAATCAAGATGCCAAGAGTTAAATAAGTAAGTGTTGAGCTATAGATTAAAACTCTATAAACCCCTAGTCGATGAACGATGTGGCCCATGACCAACTGCGCCGATAAGGCGCCGATCGAGCCTGTGCTCATCAAGAACCCAAAGTAGGAGGTGGAAACATCAAGATTTGCTTTGATATCAGGAAGCCTGGGAGCCAGACACATAATTCCAAGTCCAAATAGGAAGAAGAAGGCTTGCAGGTGGCGTAATTCGCTACGTTCTAGAGGTTTATTCAAAACAAGGCGCTCGCTAACTCATTTCTAGAACGGATCAA
>Ga0194126_10001314_pt1 | contig 41742 bp, 44 predicted proteins | sample TA2KigC150mmetaG_FD_148641 | JGI IMG/M metagenome (GOLD analysis project Ga0194126, IMG submission 148641) | Freshwater microbial communities from Lake Tanganyika, Tanzania - TA2015035 Kigoma Deep Cast 150m | ecosystem: Environmental > Aquatic > Freshwater > Lake | place: Tanzania: Lake... | reverse complement strand
ACGAACCATATGAAAAGCTCAAAAAAGCCCTCCGTGCAGAAATAGACGAATCAGCATGGTCAACACTCTACTCCACCAAAAGCAGACCCTTCCCAATGCCCTCAAAAGGCAAAATCGCCGTGAAAGTTATCAATCACTATGGTGACGAGGTGTTGAAGGTTTATGAAGTCAGAGAATAGTAAGTTTGGGAAATAAAAATGCAGGCAGTTAATTATTGAGGAGTGCATATTACATCCTATCTGATCAAAAAGCTTCTTCTCCTTATCCCCCTCCTCTTCGGCATTACACTGCTGACTTTTACGCTCACAAAGGCGTTGCCGGGTGATCCTGTATTAAGCATGGTCGGGGAACGTGCGCAGCCGGAGGTTATCGAGAAGATACGAAGAGAACTTGGTACCGATAAAAATATTCTGATACAGTATATGGGCTATGTAAAACTCCTCCTTGAGGGAGAATTCGGGCGTTCGTATTATACAAACAGAAAAGTATTTGATGACCTTGTTCTGAAATTTCCCAACACCCTAAGACTTGCATTCGGAGCCATGATAATAGCGATTCCTGTAGGTTTGTTCTTTGGGTTTGCTTCTGCAATAAAAAAAGATACCTTTTATAACACCATATGATCCTGACATTATAGACCTTGACAGTCTCAAGGAATCCCCGAGTCTTAAACATCCTTTAGGCACGGATGCTAATGGAAGGGATATGCTCGCAAGGATACTGTATGGAGGCAGGATCTCAATGTGTACGGCAATAGCTGCTGCAGTCTTATCAATGGTGATAGGGCTCATTGTCGGGATCTGCTCGGGATATTTTGGCGGAAAATTCGATACAGCTTGTACACCTAATGCCTCAATGCATACCGCTTCTGCTTGTAATAACGGGGATGAAAATGGGCGGGTATATATTGACGGAAGCAGCGTTGAGTTTTTTAGGATTAGGCGTTCAGCCCCCGACAGCAACATGGGGTTCCATGATCAATGCAAACAGGGCTTATATCTCGTCTGCTCCGTGGATGGTTTTTTATCCCGGGATTATGATTGCGCTTACGGCTTTTTGTTTCAATATACTTGGGGATGCTTTAAGAGATAAATACGGCCTGAAAATAAGGGGATAGCTTTTTCATATAAAATTGAATGGTTTTACCTTTCTCTAAGCTTCTCTTCCTCTTCCTGTAACGTCTTGCATTCTATGCACATGGTTGTAACAGGTCTTGCTTCAAGTCTTTTTATGTTTATTTCCTCTCCGCATTTGTCGCATATGCCGAATACACCCTGATTTATTCTTTCTATGGCATCTTCAATCTTTTTCAGTAGCTTACGTTCCCTGCCCTTTAACCTCAGCATGAAATTCCTGTCGATCTCGGCTGTTGCCTGGTCACCGAGGTCAGGGAAGACAGTTTGACCGGGGAGTTCGTTCAGCGCCTCAATAGCCCCGATTAAAAGGTCCTTTCTTTGAGATAAAAGATTCTTCTTTATCTCCTGCAATTTTTTATCCCTTGCTGTTATATTTGTCGTTTTTCCCGCCGGTTTTTTTGCTGCGGTTTTTGTTGCAGTAATTGGTTTAGAATTAGATTTTAATTTTTTTGTTATCATAGATTGCTTTTCAACCCTTGTTTTTTTGGTTGCTTTCACGGTCTGTTTAGCCTTTGTCTGCTTGGCCTTCATAATCTGTTTTTTTGGCATATATGCTCCTGAACACTAAGATTAATTTCTTACGTTAACAAAAACAACCAACCTTAGTCAATGAGACTTTGACTGTCAATCAAATATAAATATTAGCTATAATACTGGTAAAATAATTCAGGGGAAATTATGGTTAAGCTTGATATCCCAGGGTTTGGATTCCTCGAACTCGAACACTTTGTAACCGATTTCTCAGGCACACTTTCTGAGGATGGTAAGGTGTTGCCTGGAGTGATTGAAAAACTCAATGAGCTTTCAGAAAAACTCAAGATACATGTATTAACCTCAGACACCTTCGGCCGTGCACAACAGGAACTCAAGGGTGTAAACTGTACGCTGCAAATTCTTGAAGGAGAGAGGCATATATTTCAGAAGGAACAATATGTATTAGATCTCGGTGCGGAGAAAGTTGTTGCTTTAGGTAATGGAAATAATGACGCCCGAATGCTTAAAAAGGCAGGAGTAGGCATTGTTGTCTGTCTGAAAGAGGGATGTTCGGTTAATGCGCTTCAAGCTTCAACGATATTTATTAAATCACCAATAGACGCAATTGACCTGCTTCTCAAACCAAAAAGGCTTATCGCAACACTGAGAGTATAAGGTGTCTTTAATATAATTTGTATTTTGAGGGGCAACAGCAGATAAAGCTGAGAGAATCAATTAATCATATCTTTGCATAGGGGCATATTTGCCATATTTCAATTCGCTGATTAATGCTTCAACGCTGTAAATATTATTTTCGAAAACAGTTACTATTCTGCCTATCTCATCAAGGCTATGGGCATCGCTTCCGCCGATATTTTTTACGCCGTTACCATGTTCTTTTATCCATTGCAAGCATGCCTCGTTTTCGAAATCATGGTTCCTTCCGTTCAGACATTCAATAATGTTAAAAGATCTCAAGATAGGAAGATGAACAGGCCTGCTTTTGCGGAAAGGATGGGCGGGAATTACGACAGCGTTTTCCTTTTGCGCCCATTGGATAAGACTATTTATTCCCATATGCCGGGGGATATTTTCCAAAGTTCCAAATACAAGAAAATCACCTTTGGTTGTAGTATATTCCATCCCTATTATGAAACAGATTCCATATGTATCGGACAGTTTTTCAAATTCATGCTTCGAGGCTATTGTATCATGGTCAGTTATACATACTCCATCGATGCCGGTTTCGCGAGCCCGTGCAAGCAGATTCTTTATCCTGATAACGCTGCAGGGTGAAAAACGAGTATGGACGTGCATATCAATAATCATACTTAAATATTATGTCCGTTTGATATTTGTGTCAAATAGAGATTATCAATATACACCTAATTAAGCATATATTATATCTATTAGATGAATTAAGGTATTATCTGGTATAAATATTTATGCGATGTATTTTAGTAATTTTAGATGGAATCGGAGATCGGGGTCAGGAATGTTTCGGAGGTAAAACACCTCTTCATGAAGCCTATACGCCTAATCTTGATTACCTCTCTTCTTTAGGGATGAACGGTTTATTTCATACCATGCTGCAAGGAATTCCCATGTCGAGCGAAACAGCTCATTTTATAATCTTTGGATATGAACTGGAAGAATTCCCAGGAAGAGGCTATATCGAGGCAAAGGGAAAAGGTATTCTTGTGAGTGAAAAGGATGTTGCCATCCTGTGTCATTTATGCAGTGTTGATCATAAGAGTAATAATCTTATTCTGACGTGGGGTCGTCCTGATATCCCGTATAAGGAGTCTATGGAACTGAAGACATCTATAGAATCTTTCGAGACAGATAAAATTAAAATTCAGTTGATATCGGCCAATAGCATTGACGGGTTCCTTATTCTCAGCGGTAATGTAACAGCTGCGATTAGTGACTCAGATCCGATTTATGAAGGCAGACCTGTAATGGAGATTTTGCCGACGTTTCAGAAGAGAACATCTCTGTCCTCCAAAAAGACAGCAGCGGCTTTGAATAATTACCTTATCTGGTGCCATCAAACACTTTCCAATCATCAGATAAACAAGAGCCGCATATCACATAATCTCCCCCCGGTGAATGCCCTTGTTACACAAAGGGCGGGTAAAAGAAGGCAGTTGACACCCTTCATCGAAAAGTGGGGAATGAGAGGGTTATCAATCTCTTCAGGCGCTATTTATTGGGGGCTCTGTGAAGAGCTTGGAATGGACACGACAAAAGTTAAAGATACCGGCAATGTTGAGGAAGATTTAAAATACCGCCTACGATATGCAAAGGATGCACGCGATTATGATTTTATCCATGTACATACAAAGATGCCTGACGAGGCCGGACACACAAAGAACCCAAGGTATAAAAAAGAAGTTATTGAAGCTGTTGATCGCGCTATGTCTGTTGCAGTCAACGAAATAATAGCGGACAAAGAAATTTTACTTGTTGTTACTGCAGACCATTCAACCGCAAGTTCCGGAACTATGATACATACCGGCGAAACAGTGCCTCTTGCAATGGTTGGTAAATACGTGAGAAGGGATGAGGTCGGGTATTTCAATGAGATAGCCTGTGCCAAAGGATCATTGGGTGTGCTTAAGGGAAGGGAACTGATGTGTATGATTCTTAATTTTCTTGACAGGGCCAAGATGCAGGGACTCATGGATACGCCGCTTGATCAGCCTTATTATCCCGGCAATTACAAACCATTGAAATTATAAAAAATATGGAAAAAAGATATCTTGAGATTTTAAGCAATAAACCGGAGCTAATGTCAGATTTCCCTGAATGGATGCTCCCGGAATCAAGAGTTAATGAAATCAGAGAAATTGCGGATTTAGCTATAGCTGAAATAGCCGGAAGGGACAGTATTGCTGCTGTTATTCAGGCGTGTGAATTACGACATATTCAAGCAATCATGCCTACAATAGCATATACCGGAACAGAATATGGCAACTGGGATATACCTTTTGAAAAGATAAAGGAATTGAAAGATAGATTACAAAAAAAGAATATAAAAGTATATGCACCGGTTATCTTAGGTTCTCCAAAGCTCTGGTGGACATTGTGCGGAAGATATATATCCCATCTTTTCAAAATACTTGAATTTTATTCTCCCTGTTTAGGTTGCCACCTCTACTTTCATGCAATACGGATTCCCATTGCAAGGAAGTTGCATTGTAAGCTGATAATAGGGGGAGAAAGAGAATCTCATGACGGCAAGATCAAAATTAATCAAATAGGGATTTCATTAGATGCCTACATAAATCTCCTGAAGAGATTCGATATAGAACTCTTTCTTCCGATAAGAAATATAGAGTCAGGAAAAGAGGTAGAGTCAATCGTAGGCCAACAATGGGACGAAGGCGATCAACAGCTTGAATGTGTTCTCAGTAAAAATTATCAGGAATTCAACGGCAGTGTGATCTTGAACGAAAAAGCTATAAAAAGATTTTTTAAAGAAATTGCTCTGGAAAAAGCTGAAAAATTAATAAAAAAACATCTTTCTAACTAATATTCTTTCTCCCACTTATATATTGTTCTTATGCATAAAAATCAACATATAGACAATATCAATTAGATATATTCATAATATCAATATATAATTATATTTGAGGGGTAACGGGGCGGGGCCCCGCCTGGTCTGCAAAACCAGTGAATTATCCGTACAGGATTAAGGTGGGTTCAACTCCCACTACCCCTCTCCAGTAAATTATCTCACTATTCTCAAGAATATGCAATATGTAATTCTTGGTACAGCAGGACATATCGACCACGGGAAGAGCGCTCTTGTAAAGGCTTTGACAGGTATCGATCCTGACAGGCTTAAGGAAGAAAAAGATCGTGGTATGACTATTGATCTCGGCTTTGCAGACCTTCTATATCCCAACGGACTCACTGTCGGGATTGTTGATGTGCCCGGACATGAGAGGCTCATCAGAAATATGCTCGCCGGCGCAGGTGGAATAGATATTGTTCTCTTTGTTATTGCTGCAGATGAATCGATTATGCCTCAAAGTCGTGAACACCTTCATATCTGCAACCTTCTCAAGATTAAATCAGGGCTTATTGCTCTTACAAAGGTCGACCTTGTTGAGAAAGACTGGCTTGATCTTGTTGAAGATGATATACGACTGTTTGTAAAAGGAACTTTTCTTGAAAAAGCAGCAATCGTGCCTGTTTCATCAAAAACACTCTTTAAGATTGACCTGTTGAAGGAAAAGATCAGGGAAACGGCGCTGAAAGTGGAGCCGAAATCAGCAAAAGGTCTGTATAGACTTCCAATTGACAGGGTTTTTACACTGAAGGGATTCGGAACAATTATTACAGGAACGGCTTTCTCAGGAAGCATATCGGTTGGAGATGTTGTGGAGATACTGCCGAGTGGCATCAAGAGTAAAGTCAGGGGGCTTCACAGCCATGGCAAATCTATAAAGACAGCGTATGCAGGCCAGAGAGTTGCGATGAATCTTCAGGGAGTTGATAAAGATGAATTAAAGAGGGGCGATTGTGTTGTAATGCCTGAAAGATTTAGCCCGACTAAGATGATCGATGCAAAATTGGAATTACTCTTAAATGTGCCGCCATTGAAAAGCAGAGACCTTATCCATCTCCACGTAGGCACATCGGAGGTTATGGCGAGAGTGGTGCTTTATGGCAGAAATGAGATCAAGGCAGGTGAAAATTGCTACTGCCAGTTCAGGCTTCAGGAGCATATTATAGCCATGTCTGGAGACAGGTATATTATCAGGAGGTTCTCTCCTGTAGAAACAATTGGAGGGGGTGAAGTCTGCGATCCTTCTTCACATAAAATGAGTCATAAAAAAAGCATAGAAGACCTGAAGATATTCGAAACAGGGATACTCACTGAAAAAATATCAGTGAAGGTTAAACGGTCCGGGATACAAGGTATTAATGCATCTTTGATAGCGGGATGGGTTAGTGCAGATTTTGAATCTATAAAGGAAGCTATAGAATCTTTAAAAAAAGAAGGAACTGTTAAGCAGTTTGAGAGCATCTTGATTCATAAAACTACTTTTGATTCTTTTCGAGAAATTGTAAAAAAATTATTACAGGATTTTCACGAAAGAAATCCTTTGAAGCCTGGAATTCAGAAAGAAGAACTCAGAAGTCACAGTCACCTTAAACCGAAACTTTTTGACCAGATGATTAGTGCACATGAAGGCGTAATTGTTGACAGAGACATTGTAAGACTCCTTACTTTTAATATCACATTGTCAAAAGAAGACGAAACTCTCAGAGCAACTATGTTTGAAATTCTCGGAAATGCCGGATTTCAGCCTTTAACAGTAGAAGAATTATCTCAATCCCTGCGAGCAGATCAAAAATACCTCTCTGAAATATTGAAGCTCATGGTCAAAGAAGGCAGCCTTATGAGGATAAACGATTCATTTTATATAACATCTTCTGTTTATAAAAGGATGATTGAACTTTTGAAAGACTTTTCCAGCAGAAAAACCGAAATGCTTGTATCAGAATTCAGGGAGATACTCGGAACTTCAAGAAAATATGCTCTTCCTTTTCTCGAATACCTTGATTCAAATAAAATCACCAGGCGAACCGATGAAAAACGATTTTTATCATCAAGAATTATATGCAATATTTAAATATATCAACGGCAGTCACAATTAGATTTTTCTTTAGTATTCATAAGGGGCTTGATAAGTTTCGTGAACACCAATGATGATAGAATCCCGCCAGAGATTGGACCAAATACATATACAGTAAGCAAACCATAATGACTGTCGGGAAAAGCTGCATTTCCCCAACCTGCCAAATATGCAAAAAGCCGCGGCGAAAGGTCTCTTGCCGGATTCAGACCTGCCTGGGTTAAAGGCGCAATGATGGATATGATTACCGTTACGGTCAGTCCAATAAAGAGCGGCGTCAGAGAATCGTCAGGTCTGCCGACGTTGCACCCTTCGGTTAGAGAAAAAATCAGAGAAATGAGAACAAAGGTCCCCACTGCTTCAGCAAAGAAAGCGTTAATAGTAGAAACAGATGCCGAGATACCCGCTCCCGGGTTTGGATAGAATTCGCCAAATATCATGGCGGTCTTGTGAGACCCTGTCATGCCCCGAACAATATTGTGGATCGTTTCATATTGAGCTATGGAGCTTGAAAACAGGGCATAGAGAACTATTGCTGCTACAAAAGCCCCGAAAAATTGTGCCCCAAGATAGACAGGAAGCTTTCTGATAGACATGCGTCCTCCCACAACCATGGCTATGCTCACAGCAGGATTCAGATGAGCACAGGAAAGATGTCGCGTAGCATAAATCGCGAGTGTTACCCCGATCCCCCATACAGCAGCAACTTGAAAAAGACCAACATGAGCGGAAAACAATACCGTTACAGCAACAGAACCACACCCGAAAAAGACCAAGAGAAAAGTGCCGATTGTTTCTCCTGCAAATTCCCTCATATAGTTCAACGTTTTCCTTGATATGCGGTAATCATTATTCTGTCATAGCACCCTTCTCTTAGCGACACGAGCAACCTCCCTGATTCTCCTGACTTTGCTCCTGACTTTTTGGTGTACCACAACTCCCGAACAGCCCGAAGTGCTGTGTGAAGCTTCCGATAACCTCGGTGTAAGAAGAAAACCTGGTCTCAGAAAGCATGAGCGCTGTATTGCCGCAGACTCTTTCCGGCTTATCTTTTTCAAAGACGTGGTCACCGTCGAGGGGCAACTTAAAGGGTGATTCCGGAATCCCTCCTCTGTATATAGCGACATGACCGTAATCTTCACAGGCATCTTCAAGCCCCTCGATTTTCCATAGCCTGTAGGTTATGGAATAGAAAGAGATATTCCCTATAAGTTTTATTATCTCTTCATTCGATATATCGACGACTCTTTTTGAGACTACCCGTGGATCGGTAAACCCTGCCCTCCTCGCGATCCTCTCGAAATCCTTCCAGTAAAGAGCCCCTCCCAGACATTCACCGTAGAGAACAGGGTTCTTTCTGATATGATCCGGCGCTCTCCTGTCGGCATAGATATCCGAAAAATAGAACTCTCCACCGTCTTTCAGAATCCTGAAAACCTGATGCATGAGGTTGTCTTTGTTCTCAATGAGGTTTACTACACAATTTGATACGATCAGGTCAAGGGAGTTCACAGGAAAATGCTTTTCAAGGTTTTCGATATAGTCATGAATGAACTCCGTGTTCGGCTTTGTGTAACCAAATCTCGCAGCCTGTTCATTCTGATACTTCTTGGCAACTTCAATCTGGTTCTCGGTCATATCAATCCCAGAGACAAAACCTTCTTCTCTCACCATCTTTGAAAAAATATAGCAGTCCCTTCCGGTTCCGCATCCTATATCAAGTACCTTCAGACCACTGAGTACGAGCGGGACAGGAGAACCGCAGCCATAGTATCGCTGTTTGATTTCTTCAGCTATATATGGCATTACTTCTTTGATATGAGAGGGAAGTGAATCCGGCGTGCAGCATGCGTTAGTCTTCAGATCCGATGTGCTTTTTAACTCGGAACCATAATAGTGCTTCACTGTCCCTTTCACGTCAAATTCCATATCCTCTTTTATCAATGCCCCGTGGCAACTGCTTCCCTGGTTCACGGTACAGGCATAGCAGTGCTCGCCGCAGGTTATCTCGGGATTGAATTTATCAAAGTCTATCTCCCAAAATCTTTTGTTTTCATAGCCCTTAACCCTTATTCCGAGGGCAAGGTTAAAGTCGCAGTCATATACATAACCCTTATAATCTATGGAGAGCAGTCGTCTGCACATGATGCTATTCAAAGTCTCGGGATTGAAATTATTCACGAGCATTTTCATATAATCATCGTATTTGTTCTGGGTCAGGAGGTATCTCCTGAAACCGCCTATAGGGGTATTTGTAATGGTTACGAGCCTGTTGAAGGTAATACCGTACATCTCCTTCAGGAGCTTTCTGTAATCCCTTTCTAATTCCTTCTCGGAAGGGGGCAGATACATTCCGTCGGGATTGTAGACGAGGTCTATGCTCAAATCGCCGGATCCATATCCGATCGAGGTCAGTGTCTGAAGGACCTTTGTACTTTTATTGAAAACCCCTTTGCCTCTCTGTTGGTCCGTGATATCTTGAAAGCAGCTTGGAAGGGAAGCTATGATCTTCACATTGTAACGCCTGTATAAATCAATGTAAAAAGAATATTCAGGAATATCAAGTACAGTCAGATTCGTTCTCACCATTGTTTGCCTGCCGTGCCTTCCAAGTTCGGAGAGAAACAGCTCAAGATTCGGGTTAAGTTCCGGCGCTCCTCCTGTAAACTCTATAACCCCGGTATTGATATCCAAGAGCTTTGAGAGAATTTTTCGTGCTACAGATTCTTCCATATTCTTTTTACCATTTGGTGAAGCGACTATATGGCAATGGCAACAGCTCTGATTGCACTTGTTCCCAAGATTGATTTGGATGGTCTGAATTTCTGTCTTGCTGATTTTATCATTTGCCCATATAACAGTCATTGTTCCTCCTATTTTCATGGTTTCTGCTGTATTATCAAGAACATTCTTTTGATTGTCAAACATATCGTCTCAATGTTTAATAATTTTTCCATTATCGATTTCTGTTCCAGAATATGCAATAAATCTAAATCTCATGACATTATACCGTGACTCTGCAGTACTAACCATAATCAGTAATGGTTTTCCACTTTTTTCCAAAACCTTTTTAGCTTTTAAAGCAAAATGAGTGCTATGAAACGTTATAATTGCGTATATTGTCATAACGACCTTCTGTTTTTCTCTCAGTAATATTCTTTATGAATTAAATAGATAAAACAAATAGTTATAAGTTATTGAACATACCTTATTTATAGAAAATATCTATCAAGCAAACGATGAGATTCGGAGAAGTTATAAATGAACCAAAAGGGGCAATTCAGGTTCGTTGAGAGTTAATACCCTGAATAAAAATATGGCAGAACACATGTTTTTCATATATTGTCTGCCATATTTTTTGGGTAATTCGTTGCCTGACCAGCAACTTTAGCTTTTTCAGGCCTTTCATTTGTGGCATGCCTTGCCGGGAATTTCCTTCATAACCTTTTTTAGACTGGTCCAAAAAGAAGCCTCTCTCTCAAGCGTTTTTTTGCTTATGGTTTTCATGTTTTTTCACCTCCTTTAATATACGAAAGTCCATAGCTATTACCTATAATCTCAATGTATCATATTTTTAGAGATTGTCAAGGTTTGTTACAAAAAAAGATTATAAAAAAATGAGTATGCTTTCTATATTTTTGGTAATTCGTCGGCAAAATCCGATGGAAAGCCTTTATCCCCGGGCTTCTTTATAGGTTCAGAATATTTTAGCCGCAAACTTTCCGCCTCGGCGGATCGCCTGCGACTACAATTACAACACAGGCTCCAAGCCGTCTTAGGAAGTCTTGGATTATTTTGCGCTTGCTACCTTGTAAATGAGCATAACCGGTTTCCCGTCTTCCGGAAGGACATTTGCATTTCCCTTGAAATGCGAATTCGGACTGAGGAACCTCTTTATCGATCCTGTCTGCGGATAATTCGCATTGCTTGAAATGGATATCCAGCAGCTTTCGAGGCAGGTGATGCATCCGGTGTTCTTTTCCTCCGATGCCTTCCTGTTGCCTCCGAATTTAATGGTAAAAGGTTTTCCTTTCTCGTCAACAAAGATATCGTTCAGGGAGAGCTCTTTCCCGAGTCCGGGCCATGTAGCTTTTATGTCAAGGGTATCTCCTTCAACGTGTTTCCCCACGGTATCCTTCGTGAGATTGTTGCCGGGTTTTGCGCCGATTTTAAGAAGGGCATCGTGAAATGCAAGATGATTGGAATAAGCCCTTAGAATTGCCCTGTCCTGAAATTTGCCGTCCTTGAACACTATCCCCCAGTGCACATTAGATTGATGAACATTCATCTCATGCACTTCTGTGTAAATTAGAACCCTTTTCCCTTTTTCATCTATCAAGAGAGGATTTTCCTTATTTGGTAAATTCTGTGATTCAACTGATGATGTTTTTTGCGTGGTTGTAACTTTGCCTTTTTCTTTGTCAACGGCGAATACATTTAATCCGTTTACTAAAAAAAGACCCAAGATACAGATACCGGTAATTGCTCCCTTTGCAAATTTACTTTTGCTCAACTTCTGACTGAACATGTTTCCTCCTTGATTTTGTTATAAAGGATCATTTATTCCTTTTTTCGATTTATAGCGGTTGTAGAACAGGGGTATCAACGAAACGATAATAATTAACAATAAACCAACTAAAAATTCCGGTGAGACTCTCCCTTTAATCAAATCGAGCAGGGAGCTTGAAAAAACAATAAAAGCAATACAGGCCGGTAGCATACAGATAAAAGTTGTTATCGCATAGTGCAGGAAATTAATCTTTGTAAGACCAAAGGCGTAATTCAGGAGATTAAAAGGGAACAGCGGGATTAATCGGGTAAATGCAACAATTTTCCAGCCATGCTGTTCCACTCCCTGATCGAGCCTCCGCCATTTGGGACTTTTCAATTTCCCAGCTATCCAGTCCCTTGCAACATAGCGTGATATAAGAAATGCCACACAGGCTCCAATTGTTGCACTTGTTATGGTATATACAACACCCCAGAATGGTCCAAACAGTATACCTCCTGCAATGGTGATGGGAAGGCCGGGCAAAAACAGGGAAGGCGCTACGGTATACACCATCATATAAATCAATGGGGCTAATGCACCGTAACCCTGTATTAGCGCTCTGAGTGTATCTTCTTCCAAATAACGGGTTGCACCGGTAATGCGTATGGCAAAGATAGCTGCAATGATAATCGAAAGGAAAAGAATACGCTTTAGCATGCCTCCTTTATTATTCTCTTTTCCTCCGGTAAATGTTCTTTCACGGGTCAATGCACCGTTGGACATATTCTTCAGTTGTTTTTTCAGTTTTAAACGGTTCAGATAAGTGAATGGAGCTTTGGAAACCTTAACTTTTCCAGCCATAGTTTTTTCCGGCTCAAACAAGAGATCGAGGATATGGCTGGTTGGAGCTAATGAACTTAAAAAATTTGCACAGCCGGCACAATAGGTAATAATCCTGTTTCCATTTGTCTCCTTCTTTCTGAGAAGACCCCAGTTTTTTGCCAGATCAGGCGATAGACATCCGACAGCTCCGCCTTCGCCACAGCAGAGTGTCTTGTCTCTGCTATGGGGTGTTTCTTCAATCGACAATCCTTTCCTGAAAGCCAGAGCTCTTACTGCAGAATGAACAGGTTCTTCAAACCTGAGGGCACATGGGTCATGAATACTGACAGCTCCATTAATGCTTGCTGTATCAGGCCCGCCGTGCTGCGCCATAAACTCATAAACGGTACTGGCAGAGAGTTCATCGCCATATTTCCTGAAGACTTTATAACAATTAGGGCAGGCAACAATGACCTTCCGAACACCATGCTCGAAAAGATAATTTTTCATCTCCTGGAACATTACGTGAAAGTGATTTTCCCTGCCAAGGTCATGTGAAGGTTTTGTACAGCAGTCAAGGACAATCCCGAGTGTGGGAAGAGTTCTTTTCATATGTTCAAAAAGCTTTAGTACTTTGTCAGGCCTTGTCCCGGGTAAAGTACAGCCGGGGAAGAATATCGCATCGCATCCTTCAGGTATGCTGTAAAAGGTATATTTTTGTGAAGTTCCACGTTTCTCATACCCAAGAATTCCATCATGTTCGGCGTAGTTTCCGTTTCCACGAAGAACCGTCTCTTTTCTCATTTCAAAAAACATATCTGCAGGATTTATCTTGACCGGGCAGACAGCGGCACAGAGCCGGCAGAGACTGCATTCAAATGGCATTCCCTGATGTCTGGTATCAGCAGGATCATAAGAGTCAGCGATTTCTTTGGGCTTTCCGTATCTTCTGAGAAATTCGCATTCCTTCTGACAAAGCTTGCAGTTGATGCACTTTTCAGAGATGAGATTTATTTCCCGCTGAAGAGATGAAATGCCAGAATGTGCTAAAGAAGATATTTCCGTAATCATATTTTAATTTATACAAATAAAACCTATAAATCTAATATTAAATATCTATACTTATCAGGAGAGATATAGAAAGCATCTATATTTTCACTTTGAGTAAAATAGAACATGAAGAATTTTGAAAAAGAGATTAAACTTGCATATACTGCCAATAATGAAGAGTTGAAGCTGCTTGTGTATCATCCTTCCCCAAGGGTTATTGCGAATCTTATTTACAACAGCAATCTTACGGAAGACCTCGCAGTGATTCTTGCAGGCAGACGGAATATAAGCACGGAGATACTCGAATCGCTATCTCTTGACAAGAGATGGAAGGAAAGTTACCGCATTGCCCTTGCTTTATGCAAAAATCAAAAGACGCCTCAAGGCATATCGCTCAGCCTACTGAAAACCTTGAGGATTTTTGATCTCGCCGACCTGGCCAGGAATCAGCAAATATCCGTGAATGTGAGGATGAGGGCAGAGTCTATCATCAATGAAAAGATACTTTCGATGCCTCTGGGGATCAAAATGACACTTGCAAAAAGGGCGAGCAGCAATATCCTAATGAAGCTCCTGGAAGACGGCATGAAGGAGGTTGTCGCCATCTGTCTTGACAGTTATTCCATGACCGAGGGTATCATATGCAAAGTCCTCAACATGAAAAATACGGCAACACATGTTGTTCATCAGATCGCAAAACACAAAAAGTGGTCATGCAGATATGATGTGCAGTGGTCGCTCATCAGGAACAATCACGCATCACTCTCGCTGGTCGTGCATTTTCTGAAGAATATGAAGATGAATGACCTTAAGGAACTATATGCTGCCCCTGAAGTTCCAAAAAGCACAAAGCCATTTATTTACAGAGAAATAATGGACAGGAAGAAAATCTTCAACCAGAAACCGGCAAAAGAAGAATAATATTGAGTTAGATGTTGAATCTGAAATTGATTATGTCCCCGTCCTTCAGTTTGTATGTTTTTCCTTCCAGCCTCAGAATACCTTTTTCTCTTGCAGCATGCATGCTTCCGGCAGACATGAAATCTTCAAATGAGATGACCTCAGCCCTGATAAATCCCCTCTCAATGTCAGAGTGGACTTTTCCGGCAGCAGCAAGGGCATGAGTATTTTTTCTGATCGTCCATGCCCGTACTTCATCTTCACCAAGAGTCAGAAATGAGATCAGGCCGAGGATTGCATAGCAGGTATGTACCAGTTTATTCGATGCGGGTTCGTCAATCCCGAGCTCATCAAGAAATGGTTTTTTCTCGTCGTCTGTCAGCTGAGAGATTTCCATCTCAATTTTTCCACATAATGTTAAAACAGGAAGTGACGGATAATTCGCAGAGATGGACGACAGAATATCTTTTGGCTGATTGGTATTCAGATCCCTTTCATTGATATTCAGCAAAACAATCTCCGGCACAGTGGATAAAAATTGAAAAGACCTCATTGCCTTATGCTCTTCTTCGTTGAATTCCACAGCTCTTAATGGAATTTCTTTCATAAGAAAATCTTTGCATTTCAGTAAAAGTTTTTTTTCTGATTCATCAGGCTTCTTTCCGCGCTTCTTGCCGTCTTCCATCCTTTCGAGGCGTTTCTCAATAAGCTCAAGATCGCCAAAGATCAATTCAAGTTCTATTGTACCTATATCCCGTAAAGGATCTATGCTCCCGCCTGAATGGATAACTGAGTCGTCTTCAAATGTCCTTACAACATGGACTAAGGCATCAGCATCTTTTATAAGATCAAAGACCTTCCTGTTTTGTTTAAGATCGCCTTTTGTGAGCCCGACATAATCGATATATTCAATCGTGGCGTGCGTGTATTTTTTCGGTTTGTATATCTCAGCAAGCTTTTCAACCCTGATGTCCGGGACTTTAACGATACCTATATTTGGTTCCCCGGAGGTTGTCGAATAAATTGTGGTCTCAATATCTTGCCCAGTTAGGGCATTAAATACCGTTGTCTTCCCTGAGTTGGATAAACCAATAATCGCAACTTTCACTTAATATTTCCTTTCCGTAGAATTTAAAGCGGTCTTGCTTATGAAATTCTTGTGATCTTTATGTGGATATTATCAGGAGCAAACTTGCATCTTGATAAAAATATCATAAGTTTTATAGTAAAATATATTACTAAATATAATAACAGGAGGTAAAATGTTTTTAAAGAGAAAGATGCAAGGGTCGTTTATAACTTCAGTAAAGGCACTGCTTATTTCAGGACTGATCGTTTTACTCAGCTGCGGAGCATGGACATACTCTTTTGCAGGTAATTCAGAAATTTCTCAGCAGTCAATGGATATGTTATCAAAGATTGGTCAGGCGACTGCAGAACTTGTTGGCGCAGTGAGACCTGCTGTAGTAAATATATCAATAACAAAAACAGTAAAGACACAGGGCGGCGCGAATCCATTTCTTGATGATCCTTTTTTCAGGAGATTTTTCGGAGATCAGTTCAAGATGCCGAAGGAACGCAAATCCGCAAACCTCGGCTCTGGTGTGATTGTTGATCCGACGGGGTATATCTTGACGGCAAACCATGTAATTCAGGGCGCTGATGAGATAAAGGTAACGCTTTCAGACAAGAGGGAATTTAAAGGTAAGATTGTCGGTAATGATGCTATGACAGATATAGGTATTATAAAAATAGAGGCTGATAACCTTCCTACGATAAAATGGGGAGACTCCGATGCATTGAGAGTTGGTGAGACAGTGCTTGCGATCGGGAGTCCTTACGGCTTAAGTCAGACAGTGACAATGGGCATAGTAAGCGCTGTTGGAAGGGCTAATGTGGGTATTGCTGATTATGAGGATTTCATACAGACAGATGCTGCGATAAATCCAGGTAATTCGGGAGGAGCGCTGGTGAATGTCAAAGGAGAACTCGTCGGTATTAATACCGCCATTTTCAGCACAAGCGGAGGTTATCAGGGAATCGGTTTTGCTGTGCCGACGAATATGGCAAAGACAGTTATGGACAGCCTGAGAACCAAAGGAAAGGTGACAAGAGGATGGCTTGGAGTGACGATACAGAGCTTAACCCCGGATCTTGCAAAACAGTTCAATCTTAAAGAGGAGAAAGGAGTTCTTGTCGGGGACGTTGTTGAGAGCGGTCCTGCAGAAAAAGCAGGCTTGCAGAGGGGAGACGTAATAATTGAGTTTGATGGGAAAAAGATCGAAGAACCGACTCAATTACGCAACATGGTTGCCAATACACCGCCTAACAAGGAAATAAGTTTGAAGATTATCAGGGAAAACACGATGGAAATAAAGAAGGCTACTATAAGTGAATTGCCCGCAGATATGCAGAAATCCTCAAAAGCCGAATATAACAACCTTTTGAAAGGGGTGTCTGTACAGGAGCTTACACTCGAAATGTCCGGTAAACTCAGGCTTCCCAAGAAACTGAAAGGGGTTATTGTTTCAGATGTCGATGAGGATAGTAATGCTGCCACAATGCTTCTTCAGGGAGATGTGATACAGGAGATAAACAGACAGAAGATAACCAATGTCGTGGAATATGAGAAAGTTGTCTCCAGAATAAAACCGGAAAGCGATATCCTGCTTCTTGTGTTCAGAGGCGGGTCATCTCTCTACATCACCCTTTCGGATAAATAATAGTTCATTAGATCAAGGGGCGGACATTTAAAGTCCGCCCCTTTCACATCTTACTTGACAAATAACAAGGCTTTATAAGTAAATAATTAAAAAAATCAGCGCGTTTTGGGGGGATATTATGGCCGATCCGTATGTTTTGGAAAACGGCTCGGAGATTGCTGTTATAGGCGGAGGCCCTACTGGATCTTTCTTCAGCATCTTTGCGCTAAAGATGGCAAAGATGATCGGGAAAGAGCTTAATGTCACTATCTATGAACCCAAAGATTTTACAAAAGACGGCCCCCGTGGTTGTAACAGATGCGGAGGTCTAATCTCTGAACTTCTTGTCCAGACACTGGCTGTTGAGGGTATAAATCTTCCCGAGACACTCGTACAGAGGGGTATCAATTCCTACAGGCTTTACACGGATCATGGGAATGTATTTATTGGAACACCGTCTCATGAAAAAACCATAGCTACGGTATACAGAGGAGGAGGACCGAAGGGGATAATCGGAAAGGGCAAGGAAAGCTTTGATAGATTCCTCCTTGATCTGGCAGTCAGTGAAGGAGCGATTCATAATCCCTTAAAGATTGACAGAATCGAATATAACAATATACGGCCCGTCCTCTTTGCTAAGGGACAGAGGATCCAGGAACCTGATCTTGCAGTTGGGGCTATAGGTGTAAAGAGCCGGACATACAAAATATTCGAGGATATGGGGTTCGGATACAGAAGGCCGGAGACTGTTACAGCGGCAATTGCAGAGATCAGTACGCACAGTAGCGCCATAACAGAATATTTTGGAAACTCAGTTCATTTGTTTCTTCTCCCGATCAAAGGCGTAAAATTTGCAGCAATGATTCCTAAAGGCACTTATGTGACGGTTTGTATATTAGGGAAGGATATCGTCGTGAATACAGTTAACAATTTCCTCGATAACAGGGTTGTAAAATCGATCCTTCCAAAGACAGAAACCTATAAAGTCAATTGCAGGTGTTTGCCTAAAATGAATGTGAGAGCGCCAAAAATTCCATTCAACCACAGGGTAATCTTATGCGGAGATGCAGGATCAACAAGGCTCTTTAAGGATGGGCTCGGCGCTGCTTATATTATGGGTAAGGCTGCTGCAAAAACTGCTGTGTTTCATGGTGTGAGTAAACAGCATTTTCAGAAAGAATATTATCCTGTCTACAGAAATATCATAATCGATAACAAGTTTGGAAAAGTTCTCTTTGCAGTAACAGATGCATTCAAGGTTCATAAAGCATTAAATAAAAGCATGTTCAGGGTTGTTCAGAAAGAACAGCTTGAGCCATCCTCTCAGAAGATACTGAGCTCTGTCCTCTGGGATATGTTTACCGGCAACGAACTGTACAAAGACATATTTCGCAGAGCAATGAATTTCCCCATGTTTTTTGATATATTTAAAGGATGTATTCGGATATGATAGTGGTCTAATATGAAAGACGGCGAACTCGGTAGAGTTTATGGTGAAGGGGAATTTATCTTCAAGGAGGGGGATGAAGGTGACAGGATGTATGTTATCCAGTCAGGCAGGGTGCGAATAACGAAAAAGACTCCTTCAGGAGACATAACGATTGCTACTCTCGGGAGCGGTGAAATTTTTGGAGAGATGGCTTTATTCGACAGGCTGCCCCGTTCAGCAACTGCGGGAGCTTTGGATGAAGCGAGGATCTTAAGCATAGATAAGAAAAAACTTTTCCAAACAATAGACAGAGACCCAACACTGGTCTTTAAAACTCTCGAATCTATGAGCAGGAGGATAAGAAGGCTCGATGAAGAGTTTACAAAACTAAGAAAAAGCAAGATAGATATCCTGCAGATCTTTGTAAATGTTGATGAGACATGTAGTTTTATTCTGGAAGAAGCAAAAAACTTCATTAAAGCTGACAATGGGTCGATCATGCTTTACAGTGATGAGGAAAAGGCGCTGCTAATTAAGGCAGCTTTTGGAACAGAGTGGAATCCAAAGACAAAGCTGAACGCAGGTGAAGGGATAGCCGGGGACGTTCTGAAAACCGGCAGGGCAGAACTAATCAATAATGTTTCAATGGATCCAAGATACAAAAAAGGGTCAGCAGACATTAATTCTGTTCTCTGCGTTCCCATCAAAGGCAGGAACACACATTTTGGAGTAATAAATATGAGCAGGATTTCAGAAAACCTGTTCACCATTGAAGATTTAAATTTATTACGCTTTATAGCCTTGTATGCGTCTATAGCGATCGAAAACGCAATGAATTTTTCAAGGCTCAGGAATGTTGCCGATGAAGTTCTCATGCACGCTACCATGCTGGATATGTTGGGCTGATATTAATACAGAACTGAAAAATTGCCTTTACTGTTCAGAGATGGACCAAATAACAGGTATTGATATTGCCGTTTGATATTTATAAAATAGCTACATATGAAAATCAAGGTTATCGGCTGTTCGGGCGCTGAATTCCCGGGACATAATGCACCCGGCTTTCTCCTCGATGATGAAATACTTTTTGATGCTGGGAGTATCACCAACATCCTTGATGAACAGGCACAGATGAAGATCAGAAGCATTTTCATTACCCATGCCCATCTTGATCATATCCGGAGCATACCGTTCCTCGCTGATAACATAATCGTTGGTAAAAAGAAACAGCAGATAACAATCTTCAGTATTTCCCCTGTTATCAAAACGATCAAAAAACATCTCTTTAACAGCTCTGTATGGCCGGACTTTACGATCATCCCGAATCCTGCTAATGCCATACTCAACCTGCAGGGACTGAAGGTTGACAGGGGAATTGCAATAAACGGATATTTGATTACCCCCCATAAAGTAAATCATACTGTTCCTGCTGTCGGCTATCTGGTTGAAGACAAAAACGGTAAGCGGTTCTTCTATACGGGGGATACAGGACCCTGTCCGAAGACATGGGAAAAGATGAAGCACAAACAGATCCACTGTCTTATTATCGATGTATCTTTTCCAAACAGCATGAATGAGCTTGCGTTAAAGACAGGACATCTGACCCCTGAGTTATTGAAAAAGGAGCTCATGAGGATGAAAAGCATGCCTGAACGCATCTACATCACCCATCCAAAACCTCAGTATTTTAAATCAATAGGCTGTCAGATCGAAAGGCTGAAAATAAATAACATCAGGCTTCTGCACGACGGAGATACGCTTACCGTCTGATAATGGTATAATTCTTTTGCTATGAACATCAGGGAATTCGTTAGACCGAATGTGTTTTCTTTGAGAGCTTACTCTGCAAAGGATATCCCCTGCAAAGTGAAACTTGACGCAAATGAAAGCCCTTATAGTTTTTCGGATGCATTCAAGACGGTGAAGTCTATAAAGACAAACAGATATCCTGATCCTGAAGCAAGAGGTCTCAGGGAACTTATTGCAAGGGAATTCAGAGTAAAACCTGAAAACATCCTCCAGGGCAATGGATCAGATGAGCTGATTTATCAGCTTGTTACCACATTTGGTGGCCCTGTCTTATATCCGGTTCCTACTTTTTTAATGTATGGCATAATCTCTCAGGCGCTCGGGGAAAAAAGGATTGCGATTCCGCTCAATGAAGAATTCGACCTTGATAGTCGGAATATACTCATGAGAATACGCAGAGAAAAACCGGGGCTGATCTTTTTAAGCACACCGAATAATCCTACCGGCAACTGTTTTTCCACAGAAAATATACTGAAAATTATCGAGGCAGGCTCATCAACATCTCTTGTTGTGGTTGATGAGGCATATCAGCCGTTCGCGAGCGAAAGAGGTTTTATCCCTTTTCTCAATGATTATGAAAACCTTATCATCATGAGGACATTAAGCAAGATAGGGCTTGCAGGTCTGCGGGTGGGTTTCCTGATAGCAAGGGAAGAGATAATCAATGAGGTCAACAAGGTGAGGCTGCCATTCAATCTCAATTCTTTTTCACAGGCCATTGCTGCTGAGGTTATTAAAAAGAAGACATTATTGAAAGGACATATAAAATCCATCATTTCAGAGAGAGGTAAGCTATTTAAGGAACTTTTAAAAATAAAGGGCATAAGGCCATATCCATCTGAGGCAAATTTTATATTGTTCAGAGTCAATGACCCTGATATGGTTTACAATAACCTTCTCAGGAGGGGAGTGCTTGTAAGAAACATGAAAGGTATTATTGATGGTTGTCTCAGGGTGACTGTCGGCACCCCGCAGGAAAACATACTATTTCTTAAGGCATTGAAGGATAGTTAAAAAACATGAGGTATAAATGAGAACAGCTAAGGTAGAGAGAAAAACAAAAGAGACGGATATCAGGCTGAGTCTAAATCTTGATGGTGAGGGTAAATATGCTATAGACACTTCCATCCCGTTCCTTGATCATATGCTTTCATTAATGAGCAAGCACGGGCTTCTTGATATGAGGATAAAAGCAAAGGGAGATATAGATATAGACTTTCATCACACTGTTGAAGACATAGGCATTGTGCTCGGTAAAGCTATGAAAGAGGCGCTTGGAAATATGCAGGGGATTACAAGATATGGTCAGGCAGCCGTTCCTATGGATGAGGCGCTTGCCATGGTAAGTATCGATATCAGCGGAAGACCTTATCTGGTGTATAAAGTCGAGATACCGAAGAAGAGCAAGATAAAGAATTTTGAACCTGATCTTATCGAGGACTTTCTCCAGGCATTTGCGAGCAACAGCAGTATAACCCTCCATGTTATGTCTCCCTATGGCAGAAATACACATCACATAATAGAAGCGATTTTCAAGGCATTAGGCAGAGCGCTCAGACAGGCGGTAGTTGTTGATCCGAGAGTTAAGGGTGTGCCTTCAACAAAAAGGGTTTTGGGTTAAGTAATTCCATTAGTTGTTTAAAGCAAGGGCAGATATGCTGAAAAAACCCTGTAATGCAACGAGAATTCTTTTATAATACACATGACTGCAAATATCACAGTTTGTATATTACGGCAGAAGGCTGGCAGGCCATTCCATATGTCTATAAGGAGTTGCTACAGGCCTTTTTCAGCATACCTGCCCTCGTTATCAAAAAAATCTTTTGCAACGTTTGAATAATATCTTATGAAGATAGCAATAACAGGGAAGGGCGGTGTCGGCAAGACTACGCTTGCATCTTTGCTGGCCCATATTTATGCAGAAGAAGGTAAAAGGGTTATTGCTGTTGATGCCGACCCTGACGCAAACCTCGCATCTGCCCTCGGTATTCCAATAGAAGAGGCAGAAAAAATCAGACCGATAGCAGATATGGCGGATCTTATTGAGGAAAGGACAGGGACAAGACCGGGAAAAACAGGCGGTATATACAAGATGAATCCAAAGGTAGATGACCTTCCTGAAGGCATAGGCTATCGGCTGAAAGGGATTACTCTTCTGACGATGGGTAAGTTAAAGGCTGCAGCATCAGGGTGTTATTGCCCGGAAAACGTACTCTTGCGCAGCCTGCTGAAACATCTTATCGTTGACAGGAGTGAAGTGGTTATTGTTGACATGGAGGCAGGCATAGAACATCTCACAAGGGGGACTGCAGAGTCTGTTGATGTTTTTATAGTGGTTGTTGAACCAGGCCAGAGGAGCCTGCAGACAGCAAAGACAGTTTTTAAAATGGCAAACGGTCTTGGCGTACGCAAAGTATTTGTCGTTGCAAATAAAGTAAGAGGGCCTGAAGATATCTCCTTTATAAAGGACAATATAAAAGGGATTGAATTTCTCGGGTCAATTGCCTTTAATCATGCCATTATGGAGGCTGATATGAAAGGCTTTTCCCCGTATCTCTATTCCAGCGAAACAGTCAATGCAGTGAGGGATTTAAAGAAAAACATGGAGAGAGAGTTGTAGTTCAGATTATGAAAATAGAAAAAATATTGGCAGGCATTGATTTTGGAAGAGATTCAGAGCGTGCTTGCGTATGCCTCTCATTTTGCAAAGATATTTGGCGCTTCTGTAAATATTCTCTACGTAATCGACTACCTGACAACACCACCGGCGTATCTCATGCCATATATAGAACAAGAAAAAAAGGTTGCAGAGGAGAAAATTGAGGAACTGAAAAAACAATTGAGTGATAGCGGCATCAGTTCAACAACTGAAATTATTGGTTGGAAGGCTTCAGGAATCATTTCAGGCAGCAGCAAAAAAGACAGACGCGGATATGCTTGTTCTCGGTTTTGTATCGCATGCAATCAGGAGGAGCAGTTCTGAAAAACTTATTAAAAGCCTGAAGATGCCCATGCTGGTTGTACGCGGCTCAAAGTCAGAGACTTTAAAAACCGGCTCCGTGCATATTAAGAAAATTCTCTGTCCAATTGATTTCTCTGATATGTCCGGGACGGCATTGAAAACAGCCCTGGAATTAAAGGATGTTCTTTCTTCAAAGTAGGTCTTATCAAAGGTATACTCATATTTAATAGCGCTTATATCAGCATCGGTGGTTCTCATGGAAATAGTTTTCAGAAAACGACTTACACCTTATACAATGCTTTTCGGAGGAGTATTATATCTTATGTATGCGGTTGTTTTAATTGCAGGTAAAATCTGATGAAAAAAGCCATAAGGAAAAAAATCCTGTCAAAAAGGGATCAGATTCCTCATGCCATAAAAGCAGAAAAAGATTTGCTTATCAGAAATTCGCTATACACTCTTTCTGAATTTCTTGATGCAAAAAAAATACTTTTCTATGCGTCATTCAGGTCAGAAGTAGAGACGCACAGCATGATAAAGCAGACACTCAAAACAGGCAAGAATCTTATACTTCCCAGGGTTTACAAAAAGGGGCACAGGCTTCTGCTTTATGAATTAAAAGATATGAAGGAATTAAATGCAGGGTTTATGGGAATACCTGAACCGTTTGTGCCGGATGAAAGGATCGTTTCTATTGATGATATCGATCTTGTTATTATACCAGGGGCTGCATTTGATTATTCCGGAAACAGGCTTGGGTACGGAGCCGGTTATTATGATTCCCTGCTTGCTGAGAGAAAAAAGAAAATACCGGTAATCGCCATTGCGTATGAAGAACAGATAGTAGATTCAATCACTCCGGAAGAACATGATGTTAAGGTGGATATAATTGTTACTGATAAAAGGGTCATAAGAATAAGCTGAATATACTTTCCGATAAAAACATGAATTCCTGATAATCTCCGGTTTATACTGATGCATTACTGAAAAGATTCTTATGAGTTTTGACATAAAAATATCGCAAATGCTAAAATGTGCCAAAATTATCACGTTTAGTATAATAATGATATGGACTTAAAGAAGATCGAAAAAGGCGTAAGGATGATCCTCGAAGGCATCGGCGAGGATCCTGAACGTTCAGGGCTTAAAGAGACACCTGAGCGTGTGGCAAGGATGTATGAAGAGATTTTTTCAGGTCTTGAAACACCTACTGAAGAACTCCTTAAAGCTATCGAAGGCGAAACCCATGACGAAATGGTTCTTTTAAAAGATATTCCTTTTTATTCCGTATGCGAGCATCACATGATACCATTTATCGGGAGGGTTCATGTGGCTTATATTCCATCCGGCGGTAAAATTGTCGGCCTGAGCGAGATCGTCAAAGCAGTTGAGGTGCTTGCCAAAAGATTGCAGGTTCAGGAACGTTTAACTACACAACTTGCTGATCTGATAATGCACAAACTGAAACCGAAAGGCTCTATGGTCATTGTCGACGCGGAACATCTGTGCATAAGCATGAGAGGCGTTAAAAAGCCTGGAACACGCACAGTAACATCAGCTGTCAGGGGCATATTCAGGACCAAACAATCCACAAGAGATGAATTGCTGGAACTGATCAAGAAGAGAGATTAGTTCCTGTCAGTAATTAGCTTAATTAAGAAAGGGGAAAGGACAATGTCAGCTACACTTATCAAAGGATCAGAAATATCCAAAAAAATTAAAGAAGAACTTAAAGTAGAGATAGCTAACCTAAAGGAAAATAATATTATACCTGGATTAGCTACTATTCTTGTTGGCGAAGACGAGGCATCAAAAGTATATGTTGGGGTAAAAGAAAAAACATGTAAAGAACTCGGAATATATTCTGAACGTATTAATCTTTCTGCGGCTACAACTGAAACGGAACTTTTAGCTATTATCGAAAGGCTTAATAAAGATCCGAAAATTCATGGAATACTAGTACAACTGCCATTGCCAAAAAACTTTGACGAAACCAAAGTTCTGTATGCAATCGAACCAGGGAAAGATGTAGATGCTTTCCATCCCGTTAACGTCGGAAAATTGATGCTCGGAGCGCCTGATTATCTTCCCTGTACACCACATGGCATCCAGCAGCTTTTAATAAGATCCGGGATAGAGACAGACGGCGCGGAAGTTGTTGTTGTCGGAAGAAGCAATATTGTAGGAAAGCCTATTGCAAATATGTTAATTCAAAGAAGCAAGAAAGGGGCAAATGCAACTGTAACAATATGTCATACAGGAACAAGAGACATTGCATCTCATACAAGAAGAGCAGACATATTAATCGTAGCCGCCGGCAAGCCAAAGACCATCACTGCCGATATGGTGAAAGAAGGTGTTGTGGTAATTGATGTTGGAGTAAACAGGCTTGAAACCGGTTTGGCAGGAGATGTAGATTTTGAAACAGTAAAAGAAAAGGCCAGTGCAATAACGCCGGTGCCGGGTGGTGTAGGCCCGATGACTATAGCGATGCTGATGTACAACACGGTACAGTCGGCAAAAAAACAGGCAAGGTAAATTTAAAGAACCCCGACTAACAATATGTCTTCACAATCTGTTGTGTTTAAGCCGGAAATCTCAAAGCCTCTGCTGCAAGAGGTTATGGATCGGTCAGGTCAGAATGTACTGGCCTGTTATCAGTGCAGACGGTGTGCGGCCGGCTGTCCTGTCGGTGATGAAACCGGGGTTACGCCTGATCGCCTGATCAGAATGATCCTTTTAGGTGAAAAGAATGAGGCTTTTAATAATCTTCTGGTCTGGAAGTGTGTAGCCTGTTATACCTGCGGCACGCGTTGTCCGAATAATATCCAGACAGCAAGAATTAACGAGATACTGAAACAAATGTCAAAAGAAGCCCATATTGAACCACTGAATCCCAAAGTAGCTGCATTTCACAATGCCTTTTTAACTTCAGCTTCCCACTTTGGCCGGGTTAATGAACTGGAGTTTATGAGTCTCTATGAAATACAGAATACCAGAAGTGAACTGAAACGCGGTGGTGGCTGGCGAGCAATCGTTGATAAAATAAAAGACCGGGCCAAACTGGGCATTTCGATGATGAAGAAGAAACGGTTGCATTTCAAACTGGATAAGATCAAGGGACTTTCCGAGATTAAGAGGCTTTATGCAAAGGCCAGGGAAAAGTCTGTGGATCGCTAAGGTTGTCTATGCTCCGTATAAAAAAAATTAAAGGTATATTATGGAAATAGCATATTACCCGGGATGTTCTTTGCATGCTTCTTCCGAGCTTTATGATATCCAGAGCAGGATGGTGTTCAGGCGGATGGGGGTTGAGCTCAAAGAGATTGAAGACTGGAACTGCTGTGGCGCAACATCAGCCGGCAAGACAGATGACTTCCTGGCCATAGCATTGCCGGCGCGAAACCTTGGCATTGCAGATGCCAGCGGGCTGGCTGAAATAGTAATTCCATGCTCATCCTGTTACAGCCGGATGATAGTTTCCCAGAAGAAGCTCGCAGACGATCCAGGACTAAAGAATACAATAAATGCAGAGCTTATTAAAAAGGCTGAAGGTAAGATAAAGATATCGAGCATACTCGAGGTTCTTGTTTCTAAAGCAAATTCCGGCGAGATAGCTGAAAAGTCAATAAAGAATTTAGAGGGGATTAAACCTGCATGTTATTATGGCTGCCTGCTGACGCGGTTTCCCTGTGATGTGGAAATTCCAGACAGTGTGGAAAATCCGCAGGGAATGGAGATCGTCTGCAAGATCATTGGAGCGCAGCCTATTGACTGGAGTTACAAAACAGACTGCTGCGGGGCTTCAGCAGTAATCAATGATACTGATACATCTTTGCTCCTTATGTCCAGAATACTTCATGATGCTGTAGCAAGAGGAGCCAACTGCTTTGTTACTACCTGTCCCATGTGCCAGCTCAACATGGATGCATATCAGGAACAGGTTGGTGAAAAATATGGGATACAGAAGAGGTTGCCAGTTTATTTTATAACCGAACTCTTGGGCATTGCAATGGGTTTCAGCCCAAATGAGATGCAGCTTGACAGGCATTTCATAGATCCTTTCGGGCTATTAACGGAGTTGAAACTGATATGAATGAGAAGGCTTCTTCTCTAAAAAAAGGTTCTGTACTGGTCGTGGGTGGCGGTATCGGCGGGATGCAGGCTGCGCTTGATCTTGCTGACAGCGGGTTTAAAGTGCATATGGTTCAGAAGGACCCATCCATTGGCGGGACCATGGTAATGCTTGATAAGACCTTTCCTACAGGAGACTGCTCTATGTGCATGATCTCTCCCAAGATGGTGGAGGTGGGCAGACATCTGAACATTGATATCCATTCATTGGCAGAGGTTGTATCGGTTGAGGGTAAGCCGGGGGATTTTAGGGTCAAAGTAAAGTGTGCTCCGCGCTATGTGGATCCTGATAAATGTACCGGCTGTGGAGACTGCGAAGTGAAATGCCCTAAAAAAGTACTTAGCGAGTTCGAGCAGGGGCTCACAGTGCGTAAAGCTATTTATTCGCTGTTTCCCCAGGCTGTGCCTAATACCAGGGCTATTGATAAAGATAATTGCCTTTATTTCAAAAAAGGCCGTTGCCGCCTTTGCCAAAAGGCTTGCAAGGCCGGAGCCATAAACTTTGAAGATAATGGCAAAGAGATCGATTTGCATGTTGGTGCGATCATTCTCTGTCCGGGACTGGACAGGTATGATGCAAAGGTAAGGGGCGAGTTCGGACTCGGCAGATGGAAAAATGTTGTGACCTCAATCCAGTTCGAACGTATTCTCTCTGCATCAGGTCCGTATAAGGGAAAGATAAAACGTCCATTTGACGGAAAGCATCCGAAAAAAGTTGCATGGATTCAGTGTGTAGGATCGAGGGACCCTCGCAATGCAAATCCATGGTGCTCATCCGTGTGTTGTATGTATGCAACCAAGCAGGCGATTATTGCAAGGGAGCACGATGCGAAAATAGAACCTACTATTTTCTTTATGGATATGCGGGCATTTGGGAAAGACTTCGATAAGTATGTTGAGCGCGCAAAGAACGAATACAATGTTCGTTATCAGCGTGCAATGATTTCTACGATCCGGGAAGAGCCTGGCACAGGGGATCTGCTTCTGCGCTATGCAGCCGAAAGCGGAAAGCTTATTGATGATATTTTTGACATGGTTGTTTTGTCTGTCGGACTTGAGCCGCATAAGGATGCGGTGAAGTTCGCAAAGATATTCGGCATAGATACAAACTCATACTGTTTTCCTGTGACGTCTCCATTACAGCCTGTGCAGACCTCCCGTGAAGGTGTCTTTGTCACAGGCGCTTACCAGGGTCCAAAAGACATCCCTGAAACAGTGATGCAGGGAAGCGCAGTGGCTGGTGAAGCAATGGCGCTTCTTGGCGAAGCCCGCGGGACCGAGACTATCGCCAAAGAACTTTCTGACGAGAAGGATCTTACTGATGAAGAAGTCAGGATCGGTGTTTTCGTTTGTCACTGCGGGATCAATATAGCTTCAACTGTGGAAATCGATAAAGTGTTTGAAGCAGTTAAAGACCTGTCCGGAGTTGTCTATGTTACCGACATGATTTATGCCTGTGCACAGGATAGCCAGGAAATGTTAAAACAGGCGGTGAGGGAAAACAACTTAAACCGGGTGGTGGTGGCTTCATGTACTCCAAGAACCCATGAGCCCTTGTTCCAGGATACTATTCGCGATGCGGGTCTGAACAAGTATCTGTTCGATCTTGCTGATATCCGTGAGCAATGCTCCTGGTGTCATATGGGACATAAAGAAGAAGCGACAAAGAAGGCAATCAGGATTGTAAAAATGGCGATAGCAAAGGCCAGGCTTCTTGAGCCGCTTAAGACAGATACCGTGGGAGTCACACCAGCAGCTATGGTCATCGGAGGCGGAATCGCAGGGATGACTACAGCGCTTTCACTTGCCGACCAGGGTTTCCAGGTCAGTATCATAGAAAGAGAAAAAGAGCTTGGGGGACTTTTGAGAAACCTTTACCATACACTGGAAGGAAATGATGTTCAGGAATTTCTGAAATCAAGGATAGCACAGGTTCAAGCCCATAAGCGCATTAAGGTATATACCGGCATTGAGGTTAAGAAAACTGAAGGCTTTGTAGGCAACTTCAAAACAACCCTTACTGACGGAACCAAAATAGAACATGGAGCTATAATACTGGCCACCGGCGGCATTGAATATGAGCCGGCTGAATATCTCTATAAAGAAAGCGGCCATGTTATTACACAGCGGGAACTGGAAAAGAAGCTTGCTATGGGTGAGAAGCCGAAATCCGGCGGGCGCTTTGTTATGATCCAGTGCGTGGGATCTCGCGAAGAACCGAACCAGTACTGCTCACGCATATGCTGCCAGGATGCAATTAAGAACGCAGTCGCCATTAAGCAGAGGAACTCCGAAGCGCAGGTGGTCATACTTTATAGAGACATCAGAACGTACGGGCTGCGTGAAAATTATTACAAGCAGGCACGTGATTTAGGTGTGATTTTTGTCCGCTATGAGGTAGATAAAAAACCAGTGGTCGAGAGAGAAGGTGAAAGGCTCAGGATAAAGACATGGGACTACATGCTGAACAAGGACTTAGTAATGGATGCAGACTGGTTAGTCCTTTCGACCGGGCTCAGGCCGCACCCAACAACCGACAAAATCGGTGAAATGTATAAGATAACCCGTAACCCTGACGGCTATTTCCTGGAGGCGCACGTGAAACTTCGTCCTGTTGACTTCCCGAGCGAAGGCATTTTTGTCTCAGGTCTGGCTCATGCGCCAAAGAATCTTGACGAAACCATCAGTCAGTCATTGGCTGCAGCAGGCCGAGCCGGCACTGTTCTTTCCAAAGATCATCTATCTGTTTCAGGGATCATCGCCAAACATAGAAAAGACCTGTGCATGTCCTGCCTGAGCTGCTTCAGGGTATGCCCGTTTGATTCACCATATATTGATGAGGAAGGAAAAGTCGCTCATAACGAAGTAAAATGTCATGGATGCGGGATCTGTGCCGGCATTTGTCCGGCCAAGGCTTTTCAGGTAAACAGCTTCCGTGACGACCAGATACTGGCCATGATAGACGCTGCAGTTGAATGTGAGACGGTGAAATAATATTATTTTTTATAGAAGAACATGGGAGAATGAGTAATGGTTAAAGTTGCAGAGCCGGGAGTGCAAGAAGAGGTTCATTCCATAGAGAAGCCTCACGAGACGCCGCCTGACTGGGAACCGAATATCCTTGCATTTGCATGTCATTACTGCGCCTTCGCTGCAGCAGACCTGGCTGGAGTAATGCGACTCTCGTATCCATCGAATGTGAAAATTATAAGACTTCCCTGTACAGGCAAGCTGGATTATATCCATATCCTTCATGCATTCGAGAGGGGAGTAGACGGTATTTTTGCGGCAGGCTGACTGCAAGAGCAATGTCATTACCTGGAAGGTAATACATACGCAGCAAGAAGGATTAAGTATACAAAAAATCTGTTGTCCAGGGTGGGCATTGATCCTGAGCGCCTTGAAATGTATAACTTGTCCGCTGCCATGGGACCTATGTGGGCTGAGATCTGTACAGAATTCACTGAAAGAATTCGTAAACTCGGGCCCTCACCTATATGGTTTGCAGTATGCAGGCGAAGCGGTATGAAAAGGAGTGGATAGAAATGATTGTTGGTGAGCAGAAACCATTTGAAGAAATTTGGGAGATGATCAAGAGCTTCAGGAAGGTACTTGTCTTCGGTTGCAACACTTGTGTAGCAATCTGTCATGCAGGTGGAGGCAAGGAGGCAGAGATACTTGCTTCCTTAATCAGGATGAAGGCTATACAGGAAGGTATAGGCATGGAGGTTAAACATGCTGCGATCGAAAGACACTGCGAACCGGAGTTTTTCGATCCTATGATGGAGGATATTAAGACCAACGATGTAGTGCTCTCAACGGCCTGCGGCGTAGGGGTCAACTTCCTCGCTGAAAGAATTGGCGATATCCCGGTGTTTCCAGGAATCAATACACAGTTCTTTGGGGCTGTTCCGAAGGCAGGCATATTTGTTGAATTATGCGCAGGATGCGGGAATTGTATCCTTCACCTGACCGGCGGGATATGTCCAATTGCCCGCTGCGCAAAATCTCTTATGAACGGGCCCTGCGGTGGCACTAATAAAGGCAAGTGCGAGATAAGCCAGGATGTGGATTGTGGCTGGTATCTGATCGTGGAGAGGATGAAAAAGCTCGGCGCTCTGGAAAAGCTGTATGAGATTCAGCCGCTGCGGAACTGGTCCACTGCCACATACGGCGGACCCCGCCGGGTAGTGCTGGAGCATATAAAGGACATTGAAGGACAATAAGAAAAACTAATTGGAATCTGTGTATAAATGTATAGAAAAAGTCGAATACTGTCATTCCCGCAAGCGAAGCGCGTCGGGAATCCTTCTGTGAAGCTATCGGAAAGATTCCGGACAAGCCGGAATGACAATCCAGAACCTATTGAAAATACTGGATTCCCCGATCAAGTCGGAGAATGACGGATTGCGTAAAACTTAATTTATAAACAGACACTAATTATAAGGCAGGAGTATAGTAAAAATGAAAAGTGGAAGCAATCTTGAAAAAGTTTTAGAAAGTGGCCATTTTGCGGTAACTGCTGAAGTAGGACCCCCAAAAGGCGCCTCAGCAAAAGTCGTCCAGAGGAAAGGTGAACTCCTTAAAACTTATTGTGATGCCATGAACGTAACGGACAATCAGACAGCCATTGTCCGCATGTCGAGCTGCAGCGGCTGTATCCTTCTAAGGGAGATAGGGATTGATCCTGTAATGCAGATAGTGGTTAGGGATCGAAATCGGATTGCTATCCAAAGTGACATCCTGGGTGCAGTTGCCCTGGGAATCCGAAATATCCTGTGTCTTTCAGGTGACCATCAAAGATTCGGAAATCATCCGACGACTAAAGGGGTCTATGATATTGATTCGATACAGCTCGTTCAGACTTTGAAGAAGATGAGGGATGAAAAAAAATTTATCTGCGGCGAGGACATATCCGGAGAGGTTCCATTATATATTGGGGCGGTTGAAACCCCGTTTGCTGATCCCATTGAGTACAGGGTCAAAAGATTGGCCAAGAAGGTAAAGGCTGGTGCAGACTTCATTCAAACACAGGCTGTCTTTGATGTGGCAAAATTTATCAAATGGATGGAGATAGTGAGAGATGAGGGATTGGATAAACAGGTTCATATTCTTGCCGGCGTAATACCCATAAAGTCTGTGGGAATGGCTCGTTATATGAAGGATAATGTCTCAGGAATTAGTGTGCCGGATGAGATAGTTACCCGTATGGAGGAGGCCAAGGTTGCTAAGGATGAAGGAGTAAAAATAGCCCTTGAGATTATTGAGCAACTTAAAGAAATGAATAGCATCCACGGTATCCATATTATGGCTGTGGCCTGGGAAGATATAGTCCCTGTCATTGTAGAGAGGGCTGGCTTGCTGCCGAGACCAGTACTATAATAGAGTATGGAGTGGAGGATGGGTAACCCCGCCCATACTTTTGTATTGAGTTTTGGGTATAAGGAGGAGAACTATGAGTGCAAAGATATTGGTTGTTGATGACGACCCGGAAATCCGGGAAGCTATCAGCCTTATTCTTGAAGCTAATGGCTATAAGGTCGTCACTGCTCAGGACGGGATCGATGGGCTGAATACGCTCAAAGAGGGAAAGCCTGATTTAATGATTCTGGATCTCCTCATGCCCAGACTGGACGGTTTTGGAGTGTGCAAAGAACTGAAAGATCCGCGATGGTCTAAATACGCCCATATACCCATCATCATTCTGAGCAGTGTAAGGGAAGATGCCAGCAGGCGCCGTTATGAATTAGAAACAGGTGTACAACTTGATGTTGATGATTATGTAGAGAAACCTATCGAGCATACTGTCTTGTTAGATCGCATAGGAAAAGTCCTCAAGAAGGCAGGCAAAGCTTAAGGAGAAAGAGATGAGTGGAAAGAATATCTTGTTGGTTGATGATGATGCAGATTTTGTGGAAGCTGTTAAGCTTATTTTAGAAAGTAAATCTTATGATGTAATGGTAGCCTGTAATGGGCGAGAAGGGCTTAAAAAAGTCGAAACAGAAGATCCCGGTTTAATTATTTTAGATGTCATGATGCCTGAAATGGATGGCTATGAAGTATGCGCTAAGCTTAAAGCTGACCCCAAATACAGGCACATCCCCATTCTGTTATTGACAGGAGTAGGGGAAGCTATTCCTACGTCAAAATATACCAAGGAAATGGGCATGAGGATCGAGGCTGATGACTATGTTCCCAAACCCATAGAACCTATTGAGTTGGTAGATAGAGTAGAAAATCTATTCAGAATTTCGATGAGTAAAAACCCCTGAAACTTTATTATATGAAAGATATATGCCTTATAGAGTAATGAAAGAATCATTAAATGCCGTAATTGACAGTCTGTCTGATGGGCTGCTGGTTACCGATGGGCTGGGCAATATCATCCTTTATAACCAAAAGGCTGAAGCCTTGCTGGGCATAAAAGGAAAGGATGCATTAGGCCATCAAGTCCAGGAGCACATTAAAAATGAAGAGATGGTCAGACTTATAAGAAAGACATTATCGATGAATGTGCCATATCATACAGAGGAGATATGTCTTATAGACTTTGATAGTACCAGGCTCAGGATTCATGTCAATCCTGTCAGGGATGGGACGGGGTTGCTTATTGGATCTGTAACACTGCTCCATGATGTGGCGCAGATCAGCGCTATAGACAAGGTCAGGTCGAATTTCTTATCCATGGTTTCTCATCAATTAAAGTCCCCGTTAAGCTCTACATTACTTCAGACATCAATCCTGATCGATGGAATAGCCGGAGCGCTCAATGAGAAGCAAAGAGATTTACTTCAAAAGATCAAAGCCAAAACAAAGGGTATGACGAATTTGGTTAATGATATTCTGGATGTTTGCTATATCGAAGAAGGTGGATATCTGACCCAGATCGAACCTGTGTATCTCCCTGAAATTCTGGAAAGAAGTGTTGATGTGATGCAACCCCAAATCCAGGACAAAAATATTTCCCTTCGGATTTCGATTGAGGATAGCCTTCCCTTGATTAATGGGAACAAAAGCAGCATGGAGGCTATGTTTATCAATCTCATCAGTAATGCCATAAAGTATACGCCGTCCGGCGGACAGATCGCCATGGAGGTGTTGAAAAAAGGACAGGACATCCTGATAAAAGTTTCAGACACCGGCATAGGCATTGAAAGCAAGGATATCCCGCACATTTATGATAAATTCTACCGTGTGAGATCTGAGATGACAAAAAATATTAGCGGCACAGGCTTAGGGCTTTCTATTGTCAAAGGCGCTGTGGAGGTCCACCATGGCTCTATCTATGTAGAAAGTGAGGTAGGGAAGGGCACCACATTTACCGTTCTGCTTCCCGTAGGATAAACCCGAATCTTGCACAAAAAAAATAATCAAAATGAATGATAAAGCCGTACCCCCGTGTCAGGCAGCATGTCCGATTCATACAGATGTGCGTGGTTATGTTTCTGCAATAGCAAAAGGTGATGTGGAAGAAGCAATCAGGATTATCCGTCAGGTGAATCCATTCCCTTCATCATGCGGGAGAATCTGCACAAGGTTGTGTGAAAAAGCATGCAGGCGTGCTCAGATCGATGAGCCGATTTCAATAAGGGAGCTTAAGCGATTTGCTTCAGATCAAACTTTGGGGCTCAAATTAATTGAAATACCGGAGAATTCTTATGAAGAAAAGATTGCGGTAATAGGAAGCGGCCCGGCCGGTTTAACTGCAGCACATGACCTTGCATTACTTGGTTACAGGGTCACGGTTTTTGACTCGCAGCATGTGCTTGGGGGAATGCTGAGCCAGGGGATTCCTGATTACAGGCTTCCAAAGGATTTAGTTAAAAAAGAGGTTGATAATATATTAGCGCTTGGCGTTGAAGCTAAGACCGGTTTATCTCTCGGACAAGACTTTACTCTTGAGGAGCTTCTTAAAGATTATCAGGCTGTATTTATAGCTGTGGGGAGTCAAAAAAGTTTATTGCCAAAATATAATGGGGTAGAACTGAACGGCGTCATCGCTGCAGTCGAATTTCTTAAACAAGTCAGCAGAGGCCACAAACCCCGGTTAGGAAAAAATATTGCAGTCATTGGAGGAGGTCATACTGCAATTGATGCAGCCCGTACCTCTGTTCGTTTGGGAGCTTCTGATGTGACTATAGTATATCGTCGGACAGTGGATGAGATACCGGCAGGCCCCGAAGAGGTTGAGCATGCGGAAAAAGAAGGAATAAAAATTATATATCTGGCAGCGCCTGTTGAATTTTCAGGTAATGAAAAAGTTCAAAGCGTTAGATTTATAAAGATGCAGCTTGGTGATTTGGATAAATCGGGAAGGCGTCGACCGGTACCGATAGAGAATTCAGAATTTGAAATTACAGCAGATACCGTTATCCTGGCGATTGGTTATATGCCGGATGCAGAAGTGTTAAAAGAAAGCGGTTTGAATATAAGCAGAAGTGGCACGGTCCTGGTAAAGGATTATACCGGCATAACAAATATTCATGATGTTTTCGCAGCAGGTGACGTTGTGAGCGGACCTCAGAGTGTTATCGAAGCTATAGCATCAGGAAGAAGAGTAGCTGAAGCTCTCCATCATTACTTTCGCACCATGCCTGATAAAGAGGAAAAAAATTTTATGGCTTTGAAAGAGCTTGATGATGGTATAGTGAAGCTGATTAATAAATCAGAAAGACAGAAGATGCCTGCTCTGAAGGTAGAAGAACGAATCACTAATTTTGATGAAGTGGATTTAGGATATAGCAAGGATCAAGCAGTCATGGAGGCACAGCGCTGCCTAAACTGCGGCGCTGGCGCGGTTGTTGCAGATAATTGTGCAGCCTGTCTTAACTGTGTCCGTATATGTCCGTATGGAATACCATTTCCAGGCAAAGAAATAGCTGAAATTGATATAAGCCAATGCCAGGCATGTGGAATTTGCGCATCAGAATGTCCGGCTTCTGCAATCATATTACAACTTGAAGCAAAAGAAAATAATCGTGCTGAGTTAGAAAAGGCAGTAGATATTGCCAGGGAGGAAACACCGGAAATACTGATAATAGGATTTTATTGCCGGTACGGTTCACCTATAGGTCCGCCATTCGACGAAGATGAAGTATGCTGGCTGGGAAAATTTTGTACAGGCCGCATGGATGAGCACCAGTTCATTTATCCTTTTGAACTGGAAGTTGATGGTGTAGTAATACATATGTGCAAGAACGACGAATGTCGTTTCAGGGATGGAAATCAATGGTCAAAAAGTCATATTAAAAGCGCTAAAAAGATATTAAACGAAATCGGCATAGGCGCTGATAGACTGGATATAATATCAGAAGAAGATTTCCATAATTTCAGAAATAAGCTTCATGCCTTAGGTATAAATCCATTACGCACTGGGAAGAAGGTGAAAACATGATTGTTGCAGAACTCAAGCCCTTTAAAGAGATAGAGAATATGCTAAGGGATTATAAAAAGGTTATGGTTTTGGGTTGCGGCACTTGTGTGACAGTCTGCATGAGCGGCGGCGAGAGACAGGTTGAACTGCTGGCTTCTGCCCTCAGAATGGCAGGGAGATTGGAAAGGAATGAGATTATTGCAGGAGAAAAGACAATATTACGACAGTGCGACCCTGAATTTATTGATCAGATAAAAGATGAGGCTTCCAATTATGACGCAATCCTGTCAATGGCCTGCGGCGCCGGGGTACAGGGTGTTGCTGAGAGACTGGCAGGTATACATATTTTACCGGCTATGAATACCACGTTTATCGGAGTTTCAGATGGACAGGGCACATGGATTGAGGCTTGTGCAGCCTGTGGAGACTGCATTCTCGACAGGACAGGCGGGATATGTCCGGTAGCGCGATGCGCTAAGAGTCTCATCAATGGTCCCTGCGGCGGATCAAAGGGTGGATTATGTGAGGTTTCAAAGAATAATCCATGTGTATGGCAACAGATATACGCACGTCTGGGAAAACTAAATCTAATTAATCTTTTAAAGGGGATGTCTCAGCCAAAGACAAGGCCGGTTCATCCCCGAAAGCTGGTTAACCCAAAAAATGCATTTGGATAAAAAGACGGCAGGCACATATGCATCAAAATCTCTTGAACGCAGAATTTGCGTCTGTATGGTATTAAAACGCTAAGAATGAAAACGTACACGTTTTCCGGGTCATTAAAGCTCTCACAAAGGTGCTGCACAAGCGCTTTTGCTGCACATATGCCTGCCGTCAATTACATTTTTTGGATTAAAGAAGGAGTCAATAAAAGGAGTATGACGATATGGGATTCAGAGAGGCTTTAGATTCCGGCAAGTTCCTTATCACGGCGGAGATAGGGCCTGTTAAGGGAACGGAGATAGATGGTTTGCTGGAAGATGCAGATCTTATTAAAGGAAAGGTGGATGCCATTAATGTTACTGATCTTCAAAGTTCTGTCATGCGATTGGGCTCCATGGCAGTTTGTCATCTCCTAATAGATCGAGGAATTGATCCTGTATTCCAGATGACGTGCAGGGACAGAAACAGGCTGGCGCTTCAATCCGATCTGTTAAGCGCCTGGGTTTTAGGCATCAGGAATGTGTTGGCATTGACCGGGGATCATCCGACCTTAGGAGATCACCCTGATGCAATGCCTGTTTTTGATTTGGATTCTGTGAGCCTGTTAAGAGTAATAAGCAGGCTTAATGAAGGTTTTGATATGACGGGAAACCAGCTTAAGGGCGCTCCGGCCTTTTTTCCAGGGGCGGTAGTAAATCCAGGGGCTGACAACGAAGCTGCATTGGATATGCAGATCATCAAAATGGAAAAGAAGATTGAAGCAGGTGCAAAATTCTTTCAAACCCAGGGAATATATGATTTAGACCTTTTCGAAAAATTTATAAAACGGGCAGAAGGTTTTAAAACGCAGGTATTGGGCGGGATCATTCTGCTCAAGTCAGCCGGTATGGCCAGGTTTATGAATAAAAATGTGGCAGGTGTATTTGTTCCTGAGCATTTCATTAAAGAAATGGAAGAGACAAAGGATAAGGTCAAAACCAGCATCAAAATAGCTGCTGAGCTTATTAAGGGAATGAAGCATTTATGTCAGGGAGTTCATATTATGGCTATTGGCTGGGAGAAAAGGGTTCCCATGGTCCTGGAGGAGGCTGGACTGTAAGGGAAGGATATCCTCCAGGCAGATAATGCATAAAATTTCAATTATAGGCGCAGGTGTTGTTGGAACTGCTATCGGATATCTCCTCAGGAAAGCCGGATATGATATTGCCGGTATAGCCAGCAGAACCCTGGAATCAGCTCAGAAGGCAAAGAAATTCATTGGAGAAGGAGATGTCTCGACAGATCTCGTTGCTGTTGCTAAGAAAGCAGATATCGTTTTTATCACAACTTCGGATAATGCTATTGAAGATACCTGTAAGAAAATTGCTTCAGAAAGTGGATTCAATCCTGAAACTATAGTCTTTCACACGTGCGGAGCATTGCCGTCAGATATTTTGAGATCAGCAAAAAAAAATGGTGCATATATTGCCTCCATACATCCACTTCAAAGCCTTGCAAATGTAAAAGAGGCTGTTAAAAGCCTTTTAGGTTCTTACTTCTGCATAGAAGGAGATGAAACTGCGCTTTCAGTTGCAAGGGAAATAGTCACTTCTCTCAATGGGAAGGAGATAACCCTTAAGGTAAATAAAAAGGCCCTCTACCATGCAGGTGCTGTTGCAGCATCTAATTTCCTGGTAGCCACTGTTGCTTTCGGTCTGGAGTTGTTTGAGGCAGCAGGCATCAAAAGAAAGGATTCTCTTGCTGCCCTTATACCATTGATAAAAGGTACGGTAAAGAATATCGAGACCCTTGGCATACCTTTAGCCCTTACAGGCCCTATTTCAAGAGGAGACACAAATGTTGTTGAAGACCATTTAAAAGCTATATCAAAAAATCGAAATAATATGTTAAAACTATATTCTGAACTTGGCAGGTATACAGTGAAAATAGCAATTGAAAAAAGTACGTTGAAGAAGAACGATGCTCAAAAGATAGTTGCATTATTTAATAAATACAAACGTAATAAATAATGTTTGTTGTATAAGTTTATAAAATCCCCCTTCATCCCCCTTTTCCAAAGGGGGAGATTTCTTGTATTCCCCTCTTTGGTAAAGAGGGGTTAGGGGAGATTTTATTGAACTTTAATTAATTCGTTTGTATTAGAAAGGTTTAATGTATTATGAAAGTTCTCGTTGTTGACAGCGGCGGCCGGGGTCATTCGATTGCCTGGCAGTTTAAAAACGACCCGAATGTGAAGGAGGTAATCTGTACTCCGGGGAATGCAGGGATAGCGCTTGACGTCAGATGTGAAAATGCAAGAACGAATGAAGAGATTCTCGAACTTGCGAAGAAAGAAAAAGCAGACCTTGTCTTTATCGGTCCTGAAAGCCCTCTGACAAAAGGTATTGTTGATCTGTTTGCATCAGAGAAAATACCTATTGTAGGACCTCAGAGGAAGGCTGCTATCCTTGAAGGAAGCAAGGCTTATACAAAAATGTTATGCAGGGAGATCGGTGTGCCGGCGGCAGAGTTTGAAGTCTTTGATAACCCTGAAAAGGCAAAGGACTACATCGAATATGTTAAATATCCTGTTGTTGTTAAGGCTGATGGTCTGGCACAGGGAAAAGGTTCGATTGTCTGTTCGGATGCAAAAGATGCAATTAATGCCATAAATCATTTGATGGTCGAGAAAGTCTTTGAAGAAGCCGGTCAGAAGGTAGTAATAGAAAAAAGACTTTACGGCACTGAAATATCCTTTTTTGTTTTCACAGATGGAGATGCATTGGCGCCCATGCCGGTTGCCCAGGACTATAAAAGGGCTTATGACAATGATGAGGGTCTGAACACCGGCGGTATGGGATCATATTCTCCCCATCGCCTTGAAGGCGATGAACTTACCAGACTGGTATGTGAAAAGGTTGCCATGCCTTTAATAAAGGGATTCAGAGAAAAGGAAGGTGTTCCATATAAGGGAATACTTTACTGCGGCCTTATGCTGGTTGGTGACATCCCTCATCTCCTTGAGGCAAATGTACGTTTCGGTGACCCGGAAGCCGAGGTAATACTTCCAAGGCTAAAGACACCGTTGACTGATATCAGTTTTCAGATCATTAACGGGGTGCTAAGCGAGAAAAGGGCAGAATGGAGCCAGGATTTTTACTGCGATGTAGTAGCCGCAGCCGGCAGGACGAAACAGATGAAACACGGCAGGAGCAAAGGCTGGTATCCGGGGTATCCTGCGCGTTATGGAAAAGGGTATCCCATTTCCGGACTTGAAAATATTCAAGATCCTGATTGCAAGATTTTTTTTGCCGGCGTAAGCAATTCAGAGACAAAAGGCATGGTTACAGACGGCGGCAGAGTTCTCCATATTGTCGGCAGAGGAAATACACTTCAGGATGCGAGAACCGTAGCATATGCAAATATAGAAAAAATCCATTTTGATGGAATGCGTTACAGAACAGATATCGGCAAGGAATAATGAGGAGGATACAATGTCATTTCACGAGAGCATCTGTGACGGAGTCCATATTATGGCTGTCGGTATGGAAGAAAAAGCGCCTCTTATAATGGAAAAGGCAGCTCTGCTATAATATGAAAAGGAATTGAAAGAATGAGCATGAAAATGAAAAAGAGTTTTGAAGATGTCCGTCAATGGCAGAGGTATCAGTTTTTCGGGAGCGCCACAGTTACAGTTCCAAAACAACAGATAATCGTTGATTCAACCATCGCAAATATTTCGTTTTCAGGACTGGGGCTATATTCTTCTAAACCGATAGGGAAGGGCAAGAAAGTAAATATCAAGATATCTTTTATCGATAAAGCCGGAAAGATGCAGGAAGATAATATATCCGGTAAAGTCGACTGGCAGAAAAAGTTTCAGAATATGTATCTTACAGGAATTATTTTTGATGATGAGCCTAATATTGTTAATCAACCAAAACTTATGGAACATCTCATCTGGCTTATTAATGCCAATAAATGGCCCCAGCCGTATAAAGACAAACGCATAGCGATGCTGTAAATTAATTAACCCGAATAATGTAATTAACCACAGAGAGCACGGAGAAACATATTGATAATAAAAGAGAATCTATCGGTTTTTATAATTTCCTCTGTGCACTATTTTATGCAAGATTGAGTCTTAATTGATTTCAAAAATA
>Ga0194126_10001311_pt1 | contig 41769 bp, 35 predicted proteins | sample TA2KigC150mmetaG_FD_148641 | JGI IMG/M metagenome (GOLD analysis project Ga0194126, IMG submission 148641) | Freshwater microbial communities from Lake Tanganyika, Tanzania - TA2015035 Kigoma Deep Cast 150m | ecosystem: Environmental > Aquatic > Freshwater > Lake | place: Tanzania: Lake... | reverse complement strand
ATCGCGCATGGTCGGCGACGCCATTCAGACTTTCGCCGACGGCGTCATCTTCGTTGACGGTTACCCTGACTTCTTCGACGACCCCGGTCTGCACGGTGTCGAGTTTTGATGTCACCATGTTGAAGGCCGGCACGTGCACGCTCGTGGCAGCTCAGTCGGGCGATACCAAGTACTTAGCTGCAACGACTGTCACTCAGAGTTTCGAGATCGCCAAGATCGCTCAGGCGTCGTTGACCGTGACGACGACATCGGTTGACTATGGCAGCACGCTCAGTTTGGCCACCTCGGGGGGCACGGGCACCGGTGCGGTGAGCTTTGCGGTGACGACTGCGGGAACTGCCGGCTGTTCGGTATCGGTCTCGACGTTGTCGGTGACATCGGCGGGTTCCTGCACGGTCACGGCCACCAAGGCAGCCGACGATCAGTACAACTCGGTGTCATCGTCTGCAACATCGATCACCGTCAACAAGATCAACCAGACGACGGCGTTGTCGCTGTCGACATCAACCGTCACTTATGGTCAAACGCTCACGCTCGCGGGCAGTGGAGGCGACGGCGGCGGCACGCTCAGTTACGCCGTGGTGGCCCCGGACACGTGCACCATCGATGGCGCAACGCTCACCCCGGGTAACGCAAACTCCACATGTCGGGTCACCGTCACGCGCGCGGCGTCGACCAACTACAACTCCTCGACCAGCAGCCCAATTACCATCACGATCACTCGTGCGACGCCTACCTTCACGTGGTCGAACGTGTCGGCGACGTACGGCGATGCGGACGCCACCATCACCGCACCAACCATTGCCACCACTTCGGCCACCGGAACCTGGGCATACGCCTCGAGCGATACAGCGGTGGCACAAATTGCGGCCAGCAACACCCAACTCGACTTCGGCAACGCGGGTTCGGCGACGATCACCGGCACGTTCACGCCGAGCAACACCACCAACTACGTCTCGGGAGGCACCGTCACGATGACCGTGACGGTGGGGAAGGCCAACCAGACCGCGCTCACTGTTTCGAGCACCTCAGGCACGTACGGCACAGACCTCACTCTCACGACCGGTGGTGGGTCGACTGCTGGTTCGGTGACGTGGTCAGTTTCCGACAGCACCGCGGCAGGGTGTGCTGTCACGTCCGGAGCATTGCGCTCAACCAGCGCCGGCACCTGCACGGTGACGGCGACGATGGCCGGTAGCGACAACTACAACGCGGTCTCGAGCATTGCTACCACCGTGACGCTCGCGGCGCGTCCAATCACCGTGACGGTGACGGCAGGGCAGACGAAGGTGTATGGACAGACCGATCCAGCGTTCGAGTACACCATTACCAGCGGCACCTTGGTGAATTCCAATACGTTGTCGGGTGCGCTGGCACGCGCAGGCGGGGCAAGTGTCGGCACCTATGCGATCAACCAAGGCACGCTGGCGAACTCGAACTACACAATCTCGTTCGTATCGGCGAACTTCGCGATCACGGCCAAGCCGATCACCGTGACGGCCGACAACAAGACAATCACCTTTGGCGATGCCGAGCCGACGCTCACCACCTCCACCACGGCAGGTGCACTCGTGGGGTCAGATACGTTGTCGGGCTCGCTCACCCGCGCTGCGGGCACCAACGCGGGTACGTACACCATTTCGCAAGGCACGGTGACATCGGCGAGCAACCCGAACTACACGATCACATTTGTGGGTGGAACGCTCACCATCAACAAGGCCACGCAGACCGCGCTCACGCTCACCAGCACTGGTGCGCGCTACGGTGTTCCGCTTACTCTCACGTTCTCGGGCGGCTCGGGCGACGGCGCAGGGACGTACGCAGTTGCCGATGCCGGCAGTGCAGGTTGCAGTATCTCGGGCACCACCCTCACCACCACCGGTGGCAACGGCACAACATGCACCGTCACTGTGACGAGAGCGGAAAGCACCAACCATCTCGCGCGTTCATCATCGGCCACCACGGTGACGGTGGGTCGTCAGGCAATCACCGTGACGGCGGCGTCAAAGACGAAGGTGTACGGAGATGGCGACCCCGCGCTCACTTACACCATTACCGTCGGTACGTTGGTGAACGGCGACACGCTCTCGGGTGCGCTCACGCGGCAATCGGGAGAAGGTGTCGCCGCCAGAGCAATTTCAATCGGCACACTTACCCACCCGAACTACGACATCAGTTTCGAATCGGCGAACCTCACCATCACGCAGCGACCAATCACGCTGACCGCGGCGAACAAGGCGAAGGTGTACGGCGGCATTGATCCGGCACTAACGTACGCGTTGACCTCGGGTTCACTGGCAAGTGGTGACTCGTTCTCGAGTTCGTTCACTGGGGCGATCGCACGCGATGCTGGGGAAAACGTCGGAACCTATGCCATTGGTATAGGCACGCTCGCCAACGCCAACTATCTCATCACCTTCGTCGACGCCACATTCAGCGTGACCGGTGCAACCCAAGACGGGTTCACTCTGTCGGCTGCATCAGCCACCATCGACTATCTCACCACCACCACGTTGTCGACATCGGGTGGCACAGGTGACGGTGCCGTGACGTACGAGGTGATCGACGGAACGGGCCAGTGTTCGCTCAGCGGCACAACGCTGACCGGTGATGGTGCTGGCACCTGCACGGTGACCGCGACGAAAGCGGCCCAGGGCAACTACCTCTCCGCAACGTCGAACACCGTCATCATCACCGTGGCGAAGATTGCCCAGACGATTACGTTCGCACAACTGGCCGATCGCGCATTCGACACTACGTCGTTTGCGGTGGCACCAACCAGTAACTCGAATCAAACGGTCACTGTGACGTCAATGACTGCCGAGGTGTGCACGGTCGCGGGTCTGAATGTGACCACCGGGTACGCAGGAACCTGCACCTTGATGGCCTCGGTGGCAGAGAGCGCCAACTACCTTGCGGCAACGAGCGTCTCCCGATCGTTCGTGGTGACCGCAGTGGCACCATTTGCACCGACTGTCTCCGCAATCACCGCGAGCACGTCGACGCTAAGTGTCGTGTTCACGGCGGGCGCCAACGGCGGTGATGCAATCAGCCGCTACGCGTACTCATTCGACGGCACCACCTGGACGAACTTCGCCGTCGGGCTCGTAACGTCACCGCTCACCATCAGCGGTCTGGCGGAAGGCACGCGATATGAAGTGCGTATTCGTGCCATCAATTCGGTCGGTAACGGTGCAGCATCCACATTGCTTGCGGCGACCACTGGAGTTACCCCAGCCCCGCCGGCTCCGCAGGCGCCAGCGACCACTACGTCGACCACTACGACAACCAGCACAACGACAACAACAACAACAACCAGCACAAGCCCAACAACAACCACGGTCGCACCCAGCACAGGTTCTCCAACGAATGGGCCTTCGACCACCATCGGAACTGGCACGCGGCCGCTCTCACCGACATCGGCCACGACCAGTCCTGCCACAACCGTGCCGGCAGTAAAGCAAAATGCCGTCGGTCCGACGACGACTGCTCGCACTCAAACGGCATCGACGGTGCAGACCCGCAATACTGCTTTGCCGACCACAGTTCCTGCATTGCCGGACCCAAAGGACGTCCCGGCAGTCCAGCGGGGCGTAACGGTAGCAATGGTCAATGGGCAAGAGTTCCCCGTCACGACCGAACGACGCGACAACGAGATTCGCCTCACCGTCGGCCCGGTGAGGGCGGTGATGGGGTCGTATGGGGTGAACGGACAGGTCGCGGCACTGTCTGGTGACGGTGCGGTGGTGATTGAGCCCGGCAGAAAGATTGTCGTCAACCTCGAGGGCCTCACACCAACCAGTGAGGTCAAAGGCGTGCTCTACCCCAATTCGGTTCTGCTCGGCAGGGGAACGGCTGATGCGAACGGCCGCATCAGGGGAGAGTTCTCCATTCCCGATGTCGAGGCGGGCGGTTACCGGTTGGTCGTCTCACTGGTGGACGACACCAACCGTGAGATGACGCTGACCTACGGAGTCGTGAGCCTAGGCGAGGGTGGAGGTGTCGGTCTAACGACGGTCGTGTTCATCGCACTCGGACTGGGCACCGGTGCGGCGCTGTTTCTCGCGGAAGCGCTCAAGCGCCGACTCCGCGCACCTGTGTAATCCACGAACCTCGCTCCGAGGCACACCAGAAACCCCAAGCGCGAACCGAAAGTGGCTTTCAACAACCTCACACAACTGGCGCCTCCGGCAGGGATCGAACCTGCGACCTGCGGTTTAGGAAACCGTTCGCTCTCACCGACGTCACCGTCGACTCGAGGATGGTGCGAAATGTGGTGCGAAATTCACACCGCATGCCGCGTCATCTAGTGAAAGGTTACTAGCGGCGGCCAACTGCCGGAAGAAAACAAGGAAAACTCCGCAGAGGTTGCCTGATCTTTCTGAACCTAAGCGCGACAACGCGTTAGTTGGTACCTACGAGTGATAATTCGGTGCCTCATGAGTGATAGTGACATCATGAGGATGACTCTCTTCGCGTCCTGCAGTCGTGACCTTCATGAAGCGACCTTTTTCTTGGAGTTCTCGGATGTTGGCAGCTCCGACATAACCCATACCGGATCGGAGCCCACCAAGTAATTGGTACACCACATCCCCAAGCGAGCCCGAGTAGGCAACCCGACCCTCGATTCCCTCTGGTACGAGTTTTTGTTGGCCCTGCACACTCCCCTGAGCACTGCCGTAGCGGTCAGCACCAAGGCCCTGCATAGCCCCAATCGACCCCATACCGCGATACGTCTTGTACCGACGTCCTTCAAATAATTCATGCTCTCCTGGTGCTTCATCAGTACCAGCAAGCAAACTACCCAACATCACAACATGCGCACCAGCAGCAAGTGCCTTCACCACATCACCTGAATAGGTAATTCCACCGTCAGCAACAAGGGACACGCCACGTGCCACTGCTCGTCGTGCTGTGTGCCAAATGGCAGACAACTGGGGCATTCCCGCTCCCGACACTACGCGTGTTGTACAAATGGAGCCGGCTCCCACACCAACTTTGACCGCATCAGCGCCAACATCAACAAGTGCATCAGCACCTTCCTCGGTGACGACATTGCCTGCAATAACTGCGAGCGTTGGCCATGCTGACTTAATGCGTCGTACTGCTGTCAGAACTCCTTGAGTATGACCATGGGCAGTATCGACAACTACAACATCGATGCCGGCATGAACTAATGCCGCGACACGATCCTCTAGGTCGGGGCCGACACCCACGGCAGCGCCGACTCGCAGTCTCCCGCCACTATCACGTGTAGCCCGCGGGTACTCTTTGGCTTTCATAATGTCCTTGACCGTGATGAGACCCTGCAAATATCCCCTGTCATCGACAAGTGGTAACTTCTCGATTCGGTGTTTTTGTAGCAGTCTGCGAGCTTCGTCGAGAGTCGTACCCACGGGCGCAGTAACAAGTGGTGTACGTGTCATGAAGCCGCTCACTGGCGTGGCAAAGTCTGCCTCTTCGCAAAATCGGATGTCACGGTTTGTCAGAATTCCGAGAAGCAGTCCATCTGTATCTGTAATTGGAACACCAGAAAAGTGATACTTATTCATCAGCGCTTCAGCCTCTGCCAACGTAGCTGTCGCTGGGAGCGTGACCGGGTCCGTGATCATTCCGGCCTGTGATCGCTTTACTTGTGAGACATTGCCTGCCTGTTCCGCAATCGTCATGTTGCGATGCAATATTCCAATGCCGCCAAGTCGAGCGAGAGCGATCGCCATGGGAGCCTCTGTCACTTTGTCCATTGCCGCAGACATCAAAGGTGCTGACAGTGTGATGTCTCGTGCCAGGTGAGATGAAACATCTACATCACTTGGCAACACATCGCTGAATCCGGGCACCAAGACAACATCATCAAAGGTCAACCCTTCGATTGGACTAAATAACTGATCATTCAATGGATTCATGACGCGGAATCAATTTCTTGGCTAACTACAAAATTTCGACATAGATCGTTGAGGGTTTCTACCAGCAGAAAATGTTCTCGCTCATGCATTCGTTCTGTAAATGACTCGAGAGTGTCATATGCATAAATCGGTACAACTTCGCTCGCAAGGACCGGCCCCGTGTCGACTCCTTCGTCAGGAACCAAGTGCACCGTAATACCGCTGTGTGTTCGCCAATTGTCACGGGACTCAGCGAATGCACGCTCGATGGAATGTGTACCTGGTAATTCTCCTGGCAACGCTGGATGAAGATTGACAACTTGTGACGGGAACTCTTGCAAAAAGTTATTGGACAAAATTCTCATAAAGCCAGCAAGAACCACGATGTCTGGGGAGAATCCCTTCACAACCTCTTGCAGTCGAAGATCGTACGCTGCTCGCGCCTCGTTTGGTACTGGTGCAACGACAACGACGGGCACCTTGCTTCGTATTGCTCGAGCAATAGCGGGTACACCTTCCTTACTCGACACAACCCCAGCAACGTGAGCGCGCAACAAACCCTGCTCACACGCGTCGAGGATTGCCTGCAGATTGCTGCCATTACCCGACACCATGACAACAAGACGAGGACGAAATACCTTCATCGCAATGCCACCTTAGGTTTGTTTTGTCCCTGTTCGTGCAGGGTGCCGATCACCCACGTGTCTTCAGTGAGGAGGGCCCGGATCGCTGCGACATCACCTGACGAAACAATGACAACCATTCCGATACCCATGTTGAGCGTGCGGTACAACTCGTCTGTTTCTAAGGTGACCAAACCTTCGACAAATTCGAATAGTGGTGATTTTGGCCATGAGGAGATATCGACTGTTGCTGCAATTCCTTCTGGGAATACGCGGGGAAGATTCTCCAGCAGCCCACCTCCCGTAATGTGCACCAAAGCCTTCACACGGGGGTCTTCCAAAACCGGACCCAGCACATCGAGGTAACTGCGGTGTGGTTCAAGCAATGCATCCACAAGTGGTCGCGTCAACGGTGGTGGAACAACGTCGAGCGGCAACCATTCAAAAATGCTGCGTAGTAGCGAATAGCCATTGGTGTGTGGCCCATTAGATGCCAGGCCAATCAACACATCACCCTCTGCAACGGTGGGGCGAGGAAGCAGATCACTTTTGTCAACGATGCCCACTAATGTCCCCGCAACGTCGAAGGCTCCGGGCGCATATACGCCAGGCATTTCTGCAGTTTCACCACCCAACAAAACACACCCACCAGCCGCACATGCTTCGGCCATCCCCGACACCACGTCTGCCACCATTTCGGCGTTGATGCGCGACGAAGCTAGGTAGTCCAAGAAGAAAAGTGGCCGTGCGCCCTGCACTAAAACATCATTGATGCAATGATTCACAATATCCATGCCAGCACCACGTACTCGGCCCGTACGTGCAGCCAGTTCAACCTTTGTGCCCACACCATCAGTCGATGCGACCAACACAGGCTGCTCAAATTCTTTCAAGAAGGAGACATCGAGGGCGCCACCAAATGCTCCGACTCCACGTAACACACTGCCGGTAACTGTGGACTTCACGCTCTCTTTCAAAAGATCGACAGCTCTATTGCCCTCGTCGATATTCACTCCTGCAGAGGAATACGACATCAAACTCGACGCAGGTGCCCGCCAGCCAATGTCCCGCCGAAAATAAGAGCCGGGAAACGAGATCCTTCCGACCCGTGCATATGTATGGTGACGAGCAGAGCGGAGATCAGGCCCCATACCAACAACTGTCATGACTCGACCACCATTGGTGACAAGAGCGCCGTTCTCCTTCTTCGTACCACCGTGAAAAACATTGGTGTGTAAATCAGTGAGTTCACTCCCAGATATGGGGTCACCCAGTCGAGGTGTCGCGGGATAATGCGCTGCCGTCATGACAACAGCATGAGCACTCAGTGGTTTTATCTTTACCTGAGCAGCGCTCAACGTTCCATCAACACACGCGAGTGCAAGATCAATCAAGTCTGTACTGAGCAAAGACAACAACACCTGCGCTTCAGGGTCTCCGAAGCGACAGTTGTATTCCAAGAGCCGAGGACCATCTTTTGTCAGCATCAAACCTGCATACAAGACCCCTCTATATGGTGTTCCCACCTCGGCAAAATGATCGACAATCGGCTGAAGAAAAGTAGCAGAAAGATCATTGATGTCATACGGCACCGACACCGGAGCGTAAGCACCCATCCCACCCGTGTTGGCACCCGAGTCTCCCTCACCAATGCGCTTATGGTCTTGAGCAATCGGGAGCGGCACTGCAATGACGCCATCGCACAAGGCCATGAGGGAGCATTCAGGGCCTTGCAGCATTTCTTCCAAGACCACTGGGCCAATGGCACACGCCTCAACGATGGCGGAGTGTGTTTCACATTCGCTTTCTGGAACCACAACGCCCTTGCCACTCGCTAGACCAGATTGTTTCACCACCACCGGCGAACCTAAGTGCGTCCACCATGACACTGCGGACTCACTATTGCCCTTTTCGAAACTCGCAAACCGAGGACCAGGAATTCCTAACTTTTCTGCCAACTCCCGTGAATACACCTTGGATGCCTCGATTTCAGCAAGTTGTTTCGTGGGGCCAAAGGCCTTCACCCCAATCGCTGACAATGCATCCACCACACCCACCGCCAACGCCAACTCTGGCCCAATCAGAACAAGATCTACTTTTTCCGCTTCACACAATGAGACAATCCCGGCGACATCATCAACTGCAACGCAGAATTGTTCACCCGGCATTCCGCCATTTCCAGGCGCGACCAACAAGCGTGAGCACCGCAACGATTGCTGAACACTGTGAGCTATGGCATGTTCTCTGCCACCACTGCCCAGAACGAGCACCGTGAGTTGACGAGGTGCGCTCATGCGAGAACCTGCTCAAAGGAATCTTTACGGCGGGGTGCTGGAATTTCGACCGGGTACACCCCTGTGAAACAGGCATTGCAATACCCCTCTTTACGCCCTACTGCACTCATCATTCCATCGAGAGACAGGAACGCAAGTGAGTCAGCCTTCACGACTGAACACAATTCTTCCAAATTCAGATGTGCCGCAATCAGATCATCGTCATGACCCATATCGACACCGAAATGGCACGGGTGTTTGATCGGCGGGCTCGTGATCCGCAAATGAACTTCTGTGGCACCCGCGTCGCGAATGAGTTGTACCAAAGGCCCGGCCGTTGTGCCACGCACCAATGAGTCGTCAATGAGAATCACTCGCTTACCGCGGAGATTTTCTGACAGTGCATTGAATTTCATTGCAACCCCTCGCTCGCGCATCAGGGTTGTTGGTTCTATGAAAGTGCGGCCAATGTAACGATTCTTAATGAGCCCATCGTTGTATTCGATGCCACTCTGACGAGAGAAACCAACTGCGGCAGGAATAGACGAATCTGGAACCGGGACAACAACGTCTGCATCGACACATGATTCGCGCGCCAACTGTTCTCCCATGCGCTGGCGAACACCATGAACGCTCAGGCCATCCCATTGCGAGTCGGGTCGTGAGAAGTACACAAACTCGAACGTGCACCGTGAAGATTTCACCGATGGCATCAGCGCTTGCCGGCGCGCAAGCTCGGTTCGCTTGAGTGTCACAATCTCTCCGGGGGCAACTTCTGACACTTCGGTGCAGCCCAGGGTGCTCAGGGCACAGGTTTCTGACGCAACGGCCCAGCCACCATCTGGCAATTTGCCCACAGACATTGGTCGAAAGCCCCACGGATCTCGCACTGCAATGACACGATCTTCCACCAATGTCACCAACGAATAGGCACCTGTCCATGACGACAATGTGCGGGCCAACCGATCTTCCCAGGTTGCACCTCCAGCCGATGCCAACATCAAGGTCATCACTTCGGTGTCAGATGACGCAGTCAGTCCAAAACCCTTGGCCAGCAACTCAGAGCGAAGTTCGTGCGCATTGACCAAGTTGCCATTGTGGGCAACTGCTAACGGTCCATGGACCGTTTCGACAAGAAATGGTTGGGCGTTCCGGGCACCTGAGCCTCCAGTGGTGGAGTAACGAGTATGACCAATGCCATTGGTGCCTCGCAACGGTGCCAAATTCGCAGGTGTAAATACATGAGTCACCAAACCATCAGCTTTGTGTATGCGGGCCTGAGACCCATCAGATACTGCGATTCCTGCTGCTTCTTGACCGCGATGCTGCAGAGCAAACAACCCGAAAAAGACCAACTGCGCAACGTCCTCGGTGAGTGACGATATTCCCATCACGCCGCATTCTTCGTGTAACCGATCTGACAGCACGCTGTCACAATTACGTTCGGGCTTCATGAGACTCCGTTCCTTGGTAGATCTTTTCGAGACGATGTTGCACTGGGTATTCCCCTGGCTCGAAATCACAACCTGTCAAACGGGTGTAGGCCGTGACATAGCGCTTCGTAGTTGCCGAAATAATCGAGTCGTCGAGAAGTGGTGGAGCGTCGTCTCCGTTGTAGCCCACGGCATCGAGAGCAAGCCTCACGGGTTCTTTGTCGAGACTCTCCGGCTCTTCTCCCCGCTCGAGTCGTTCGCCATAGGTTCTCAGTTCCCAATACCGTGACGAGTCAGGTGTGTGCATCTCGTCTATCAACATGACTGATCCGTCAGAAGCCAGTCCGAATTCATACTTGGTATCAGCCAACAAAAGCCCGGCTTTCTCTGCGACTTGTTGACCATGGGCAAAAAGTTCTAGTGCAGCTTTTTGAACTACATCCCAAACATCCGCGTCCACGAATCCTCGAGCGACCACGTCACTGCATGTCAAAGGCTCATCGTGTCCACCATTTTCACCTTTTGTCGTGGGCGTGATAATCATCTGTGGGAGGACGGTATTTTTCTGAAGCCCATCAGGAAAGTCATAGCCATAAATATGTCGCGCGCCATTGCTGTATTGACGCCACAACGACGTTTTTGTTGAACCTGTCATCACGCCGCGCACAACCACTTCGACTGCCAGCGGCGTTGCTGCATGGCCAATGGTTGCATTCGGGTCTGGGCAAGTGATGAAATGGTTCCTTACGATGTGTCGCGTGTTTTCGAACCACCACGCCGACAATTGATTCAAGACTTGGCCTTTGTACGGCACCACAGCAACAATGCGATCGAATGCCGAAAGTCGATCTGTGGTCAGAAACAGACGTGTGTTGTCGGGCAGGGCGTACGACACTCGCACCTTTCCCGTTCTTCTGTCTGAGAGAGGAAGCACGACATCTGAACATCCCCTAATTGCTGACATACCTCACTCCTTCCTCGAATAGAGCGAGGCCCATTCCGCCAGTTACTCCCCGGTGAAACTTGGGGTGCTGACGCACCACAACATGATTTTCCGGGTGTGGCATGAGACCCAGCACCACGCCGCTGTGATCACAAATCCCGGCAATGTCATAGACAGATCCATTCGGATTCCCGTTCACATACCGAAGAGCAACTTGATCACTTTCGATCAATTCGGCCAAGGTCGAATCAGTTGTGGTGAATCTGCCTTCACCATGCGCAATCGGACACGTTATATTTTGCCTGAGATGACGGGTCCAAATACATTTCCTCGACGTCGGTGTCATCTCTACCCAGCGGCAATCGAACACGCCAGAGTCATTGTGTCCAAGCGCACCAGGCTTTTCAGCACCGGGCAAAATTCCCATTCGCACCAACGTTTGAAACCCGTTGCAAATTCCAATGACGGGCCGGCGGTCTGCAATTGCAGCAGTGATGCGCTCACCTACCGACGCTAGAAGTTCCACCGCAAATATTCGACCAGCGCCTAGCGCATCGGCGTACGAAAACCCACCTGCAATCACCAAAATGTCAGCACCATCAATGCACGATGGCTCAGAAACAATGTCGGACATCAGGTATCTCACAGGCCGTGCACCAGCTTGTTCTAATGCGAACGACACATCTGCATCTCTGTTTGTACCCGGTGCGCACAGCACAGCAGCAGTCGGTGAGGTCTTCACTGCTGTGGTATCCATGAATTGCACAGTCCAGCCACTGACACAGCCTGTTCGTCCGAGAACTTGAGCACATCTAGTTCTGTCACTGTCCCCAAAATGCAGGAGTCTTCGGCAAAACGTGACAACACCTCAGGGACATGGTGTGGAGCAACTTCCACGATAAATCGGCCATTCGATTCGCTCAACAACCATCGAGCATCAATGGCATTCTCACACGCAGTCATGTCGACCCCTAGTCGACCACCAATTGCCATTTCAGCTACTGCAACTGCAATTCCACCTTCAGAAACGTCATGGCATGAACGAATGAGGCCATCGCGAATGGCGCGATGCAAAACCCGGTATCGACTGGGTGCTGTGGCATCGGCGTCGGGCACAACACCGCTATATGAGGAATTTCTCACCTTTGCCAGATGGCTTGCCCCGAATTCGCACAACGTATGCCCCAGAACTATCAGCACATTTTGCGCCTCTTTGATATCTGGCGTCACCGTTCTATTTGTATCAGGCACATGCGCAACAGCCGTGATCACCAAGGTTGGTGGAACAGAATGGCGCTCACCATCTCTGCCGGAATATTCATTGTTCAGAGAATCTTTGCCGGAGACGAATGGCGCCGAGTGCGCCATTGCAGCCATGCAACATCCCTTCACCGCCGCAACCAAGTGGCCAAGTGTTGTCTGTCGCCGCGGATCTCCCCAGGAGAAATTGTCGAGAAGTGCAACTTTGTCGGGGTCCGCGCCCACAGCCACAACATTGCGAATTGCTTCATCTACCACTGACAGCGCCATTCGCTCGGGGTCTTTTTCGCCAAACCACGGGTTCACCCCAATGCCGATCGCTATCCCATGAGTATCACGAGGCTCTGCGAGTACAACCCCGTCTGCATGTCCATCTTGTTGCGCCCCAACTAATGGACGCACGAGTGTTGCACCCCCAATTTCATGGTCGTATCTGTGAATGATTGCTTCTTTTGAAGAGATGTTCGGATGCCGCAACAACTGCTGCAATGTCGACACAATGTCAATGTCTCCAAAGACAGCCTGAAACTCATTGCAGCTCATCTCTGCACGATGAGGTGTCGGCATGGCTGCCATCATCTGACGCTGCGGACGACCATTGTGGAGAAAATGCGTGTCGAGATCAAAAACAACCTCACCCTTGTTGTGCACAACCAGTCGGCCATCACCGGTGAACTCACCAATGTCTGTGCATTCGACTCCGTAGACACGACAAGCCTCCTTTAGAGGCTTCACATCTGGTACTGCAACAACCATGCGCTCTTGGGCTTCGGACAGCCAAATCTCCCACGGGGAGAGTCCCGGGTACTTCAATGGCAATTCAGACAACTCGACTGACGCTCCAACACCTTCTGCCATTTCACCGATCGCAGAAGACAAGCCACCAGCTCCACAGTCTGTAATGGCACGAAACAAATGCTGACCTGTCCCTAAGACATCGATCAGCAATTTTTCGGCGATCGGATCTCCGATTTGCACACTGGCACCCGCCACATCACCAGTTGTTGCATCCATTGTCATGGACGAAAACGTTGCACCGCGTAGTCCGTCTCTGCCTGTTCGGCCACCAAGCACCACGACACGATCGCCAGGTTGGGGTGACGCTGCTTCGAATTCTCCGTGTGCCACACCAATACATCCGGCATACACCAAAGGGTTGGCCGTGTAGCCGGGGTCATACAACACAGCACCCGCAACTGTGGGCAGACCAATCTTGTTGCCATAGTCAGCAATTCCAGCTACCACGCCAGCACGAATGCGTCGGGGATGAAAAACGCCATCGGGCAAGTCCGCACCAACGGTGTCAGGAGGTCCGAAACACAAGATATTTGTGCACGCAATCGGCAAGTGCGACGCACCTAAAACATCTCGAATCACTCCTCCGACACCGGTATTCGCCCCACCAAATGGTTCGACTGCACTGGGATGATTATGGGTTTCACACTTCAGTGCAATTGTCGTGCCTTCGACAAATGAAACAATTCCCGCATTACCGACAAAAGAACTCACCACGAATGGTGCGTCAATAGTCTGAGTGGCTTCTCGTAGTTGATCGATCAGAGATTTCAGAACCTCGCCAGAGTCAGTAGTAATACTTGCCCGAAATGTTTTGTGCGCACAGTGTTCGCTCCACGTCTGAGCAATGGACTCGAGTTCGATATCACGTATGCCACGCTCGCGATAATGGTCGCGCACCGCACGCAATTCCTCCAGGTCGAGGGCCAATCCGCGTTCTACATTCAACTCCTGCAGTTGCGCATCTGTTGTATCTGTCGCAAGTTGCACCAGCTCGACAGGGCTCAATTCTGCTCTGCTCTCGATGGGCACAATAGGCATGAGCGGTGTGTCGATAGACCAGTACTCGATAACCGGATTGGCCAGCAATTTGCGCACCAAGAGATCAAGTTCGCGCGAGTCCACCGTGCCCACTATGTCGAAATGCTTACAAGTAGTCACCGCGTCGATGCTGATTCCTAGTCTGGTAGCTATCCGTTGCAGCTGGTGCGACGCAGCGTCGGTCACGCCAGCATGAAGTGCAGTCTCCACAAAATGATCACACGGCTTTGTCGTTAGTCCCCACGATGCCTGTTGCAACAGGGGCTCAACGAGAATTTCTTCCAAGACTGCACGGTTTTCACGACTCAGATCACCATGAATGAAGTACACGTCGACGACGTTTACTTCACGCAAGCCCGAAAGCCCCAGGTCATACGCATCACTCAGAAATGACTGTGCACGGGGGTCTTTGCCTACAGATTGAATTTCCAGGCGGTGAACATCGCTACTGAGTGACACCGCACCAACTCCCACAAATTCAAACTAGTGGTGCTTGCCAGTGCCGCTTGGCTAAATGCCCAACCTGTACGAGAAGTTAAAAGAATCTCTTTACGGAAAGTACAAGTGGAATAGCTTCTCACTCTCCGTCGACAAACTTTCGTCTACGCTCACCGCGTGCCTGAAATTCCCCTTCCACTTGTGAGTGTGGTGATGGGCTCTCGAAGTGACTGGGTAGTCATGTCGAAATCTGTCGATATTCTCGAGCTTTTCAATGTTCCTCACGAGGCGCAGGTCCTCTCGGCGCATCGCATGCCCGATGAATTGTTCTCGTTCGCCGAAACTGCGAAGACACGGGGAATCAGGGCGATCATTGCTGGTGCCGGAGGCGCTGCCCACCTTCCCGGAATGCTCGCGGCAAAGACACTTGTTCCCGTCTTGGGTGTACCTGTTCCAACAACACACCTTTCTGGCGAAGATTCCCTCTATTCCATAGTGCAAATGCCTGCCGGCACACCCGTTGCAACTTTTGCCATTGGCGAGGCCGGTGCGATAAATGCTGCCCTCTTTGCAATTGAACTTCTTGCCCACGACATCGAGCAACTGCACAGCGCCCTCGCTGAGTACCGCCGAACTCGTCACGACGACGCTGCCTCCAGCGTTCTTCCTCCCACCTAATGTCAACAACCCTTGGCGTTCTCGGAGGTGGCCAACTTGGCTTGTACTTCATTCTTGCGGCCAAGAAATTGGGATTCGGTACTGCTGTGCTAGACCCAGATCCGCATGCACCAGCGGGTGCACACGCGGACAAACACATTGTTGCCCAGTTCGACGACGTGCAAGCTCTGACAGACATCGCCGGTATGTGCAGTGCCGTCACTATTGAGTTCGAAAATCCACCTGTTTCATCGTTGGAGTTTCTCGCACAATTGGTCGAGGTTCACCCCTCTCCCTCTTGCGTGGCAGTGGCGCAAAACCGTCGAGATGAAAAACGCTTCTGCGAATCTTTGGGTCTGTTAGTTGCTCCATATGAAGTCCTGGAAACACCAGATGATGTCGAGCGAATCTCACGTCTCGGAGTCGCTCGTACACACTTGCAGCCATCAGGCGTGCCATTTCTCATGAAGACCTGTCGACTTGGGTACGACGGCAAAGGTCAACAGAAGATCACCAATCTCATGGACGTTTCAGCACTTTGGCACAACGTCGACAATGTGCCTTGTGTTGTTGAACAAATAATCCCACTCGACGCAGAGTTTTCAATTGTTCTTGCGCGCTCACGCACTGGCGAAGTGGCAGTGTTTGCGCCTACCCACAATGTCCATCTCGATGGCATTCTCGATGTCAGCACCGCCACCACGGCACAGACACCATTGGACATTGACTTTTTTCGCACTGGTGAACGAGCTGCTGTACTCATTGCCGAGGAACTGAATTATGTCGGTGTTCTTTCAGTCGAATTCTTTGTTTCCGGCGACAAACTTTTCGTCAATGAACTTGCGCCTCGCCCACATAACAGTGGTCACTGGACAATCGATGCCGCTACAACCAGCCAGTTTGAGCAACAAGTCCGAACTCTTGCGGGACTGCCACTGGGTGACGCCACCATGACCCATACAGCAGTGGCTATGGTCAACCTTCTTGGTGATCTGTGGAGCAATGGAGAACCCCGGTTTCAAGTTGCCGAAGAAGATGCCTCTTCACACGTACATCTGTATGGCAAAGCTGAGGCACGCCCCAATCGCAAAATGGGACACATCACCGTTACTGGCACTGACGCGCTAGCCGTGACACGTCACGCCATCGATCTACGCACCAAAATCACTCGCTAGCAGGTGAGATGCTCAGAGCCCCAACTCCCCAGTACGGGCCTGGTTTTTGGATCGCCTCCATCGAACAAAGACAGTTCGATCACGCGTTCCAAAAAACGGTGTTCTGCGTGCCGAACAACTACGGAAACCCCAACCTCCAACCCATCGATACTGGAGTTTGAAATTACGCACCAGCCCCACGGGGGCGGGGACGACGCGGACGCGCGATGCATCCGGCGAAATCGCTGTTCAGGAGTCCCGCGTCGCCCCGCGCCCCCTGTCCTCCGTTTCAATTAGCCTTTCCCGAATGACGACCGTCGGCCTCGTTCTCTACCCTCGATTCACCGCCCTCGACATCGTCGGCCCGTTCCAAACACTGGTGGATGTTCCGGGTCTCGACGTCTTCTTCGTCGCCGCACAAGCAGGCCCCGTAACGGACCACACGGGGAGACTGACTTTGGTCGCAACCCGCTCGTTCGCCGAGGTCGACTCATTGGATGTGCTCGTGGTGCCGGGCGGTTTCGCCGACCGTGACATCGACGCGACGAACGACGTCGTCCGCTTCATCGAGAGAATCCATCCCACCACCACGTGGACCACGAGTGTCTGCACCGGCTCCATCTTCTTGGCTCACGCCGGAGTACTCGCAGGACTCACCGCCACCACTCACTGGTCCGCCTACGGTCGGCTTCAAAAACTGGGTGCGACCCCCACCGAACAGCGCGTCGTCCGAGAAGGCAAGATCATCACCGCCGCCGGAGTCTCCGCCGGGATCGACATGGGACTGCTCCTGGTGTCCGCTCTCGCGGGCGAAGACATGGCGAAGGTGATCCAGCTCGCCATCGAATACGACCCTCAGCCACCGTTCGACTCGGGCGCCCCGTCGAAGGTGAGCCCGGAGTTCAAAGAGTTCGTAATGGGCGTCTTCGACGGCCCGAGCCGCTGACGGTCCTTCACCCCGCGCACACTTCCCGTTCTCGCGTCCGTTCTGGTGGTGACAACCATTCAGAGGATCCGAGGGACCCGGCCCGACGACGATCCGCCAACCTGGTGCCACCTCGTGGCGTCAAGGTGGCAACGCCGGGTGCGATGGAGGAAACCATGACCGTGCAATTGATCCCCGACCCCCTGCCCGACGACGTTCGTTGGGGCTTCACCCGTGACGGCCTGCTCAACATACGACATCACTTTCACTGGATCGCCGTCACCAAGGGATTCGCACGCAGCAACCTGGCCAAGCATTGGCCCGGACTCGTCTGGAACGATCTCATGCACGCACTGAACGCCGCCAAGGTCTGGAAGAGCGACCCCTCACACTTCTCCGGCAAGGACCTGAAGCCCCAGGTGAAGGAATTCCACATCCTCCACGACGGCACCTTCCGAGTCATTCGCTTCACCGACGACGCCCCGATTCCCGCACCGGACCCTCAGCCGATCGGTGGTGGCTTCACCGTCGAACTTCGACCGGAACTCCTGAACACTAGCGAAGGGCGCCGAAACCTGGCCCGCCTCATCCTCGAGGGCCTGAGACCTCGCAAGAACCCGGACTGACCCGTCACAGGTCGGTGCGCAGGCTCCACAATTCGGGGAACCACACCACGCCCAACATGCGACGCAAATACGGCACTCCATTCATGCCGCCCGTACCGGTCGTGCTGCCGATCACTCTCTCCACCGTCGTGAGGTGACGGAATCGCCACCGGCGGAACGCATCTCCGAGATCTGCCAACTCTTCAGCCGATCGATACAGGTTCCAGTGTCGATCCCGCTCGCGATACACCTCGGTCCACGCGTGTTCCACCGCTTCGGTGCGCACGGTCGTACGTGTCGCTCTTGATCGACCCAACACGGCTCTGAATATTGTCACCCACCGTCGACCAGCCCGTGTATCCACTCCCACGAACGTCCGGGGCGCAGCCTTGCTCGTCCCGATCTCTCAGCGGAACCGGGATCGGGTGCGTCGACACCGAATGAGGAAAACCCGCTCGTCGAGTCCTACCGCCCCACCTTCACCGAGTCCGATCGACAGGCGAGGATCGACTCGAACACCGCTCCAGAGACTGCCTCGGCTGTCACCCGAGATCAGCACGGCACCGCCGGAAGTGTCCACACGGTACGCCACCGCATCTCGTATCGGCTCACGGCGAACTCCAACGGCCGATACCCGCATCGCGCCTCCCCAGCGATTGCGGTCCCAAGGTCCTGCTGACTAGTTTCGGCGCATGTCGGGGAACCTGATTCCGCATCCACTCTCGGATTCGTTCGATTGGAATGACGAGGTTGCATCACTACCACCGCGCGACACCTTGGTGACCGGAACCGATTGGGAGAGGTTCGTCTCCGACGGCTTTTTCGTGGCCCACGGGTTGGTCGACCCCGAATCGCTTGCAGCGGTCATCTCGGAGACCGACCGCTTCTGTGAGGAAGCCGACAAGTTTCTCGAGCAACTGCCCGACGAGCGACTTTTCATCGCCGAGCGTGGCGCCATCACCTTCGCGCCGCACATCGCCAAACGATCGGCGACCCTGTGGAATCTGGTCGCGTCGTCGCGGGTCGCCGACCTGGCTCACGACCTTGTCGGCCTCGGTGCGCGTCTCTATCACGACCAGGCGGTCTACAAGGCGCCGGAAAAACCCCGACGCTTTCCGTGGCACCAGGACAATGGCTACGGCTTCGTCACGCCCCAGCACTACCTCACGGTGTGGATCGCTCTCACCGACGTCACCGTCGACTCGGGTTGCGTCTGGGTGGCGCCCGGACTTCACCGATACGGGACGCTGAAACACGAATACATCGATCCTCTCGGGTGGCAGATCTTCGAAGAGCCCCCGGTGGCGTCGGTGGCCGCACCCGTCGCTGCCGGGGACGCCGTGGTCTTCAGCAGCCTCACACCGCATCTCACCGGTCCGAACATCAGTAGTGCCGTGCGAAAGGCGTATATCGTCCAGTACGTGGGACCGGGTGCCGTGCGCCACGAGCCCGACGGCCGAAAAATCGACCTCGACGCTCAGTGTCCGGCGATCCGAGGCTGAACGGCGCGAACCGCATCGGCGTCGGCACCCCGCCGTTCCCCCGACATCTCTGATGGCATCTAGTTTGTGGGCATGGCGACGTTCGTCGAAAACCGAATGACCGAGTTGTCCGGGCGCTTGTACATCGGCGGCGAGTACATCTTCGGTAAGGGCTCGCAGTCGCCGGTATTCGATCCCGCCACCGAAGAGGTGGTCGGTCAGTTCGCCTTGGCCACCAGTGACGAGGTCGACACCGCGGTAGCCGCCGCCCGCGCGGCTCAGCGCGAGTGGTGGCGACGAAGCGCGCTCGCGCGCGCCGAGGCCCTTCATCGCGTCGCGGATCGCTTGAACGAATTGGCGCCGTTCGTCGGCGAATGCCTCACGCGCGAGATGGGCAAGCCGTTTCGCGAATCGAATTGGGAGGCGGGGGCATCGGCGTCGTCGTTCCGCTACTGCGCCGAGTTGGCGCGCCACGAACAAGGTCGCCTCGCCGGTTCGGCCATCGCCGGCCAGATGCACATGACGCTGAAGGAACCCTTGGGAGTCATCGTGTCAATCGTGCCGTTCAACTTCCCGGTGCTGCTGTTCGGCTGGCAGGCCGCCGCCTCGTTGGCCGCCGGCAATGCCATCATCGTGAAACCGTCCGATCTCACTCCCCTCACGCTGCTCATGGTGATGGAGGCCTTCGATCATCTGCCCCCGGGCCTCGTTCAGGTCGTCACCGGCACCGCCGAGGTGGGTCAGGCGTTGGTGGCCCACGAGCACACCCACGGCATCGCGTTCACGGGCAGCGTTCCCGCCGCCCAAGCAGTGGCCCGCACCGCCGCTGAAAGATTCAAACCAGTTCTCATCGAGGCCTCCGGTAACGATCCCTTCATCGTGATGCCCTCGGCCCCGATCGACGTCGTGGCGCGGGGTGCGGCTTTCGCCTCGTTCCTCAACTGCGGACAGGTGTGCACCTCGGCCGAGCGCTTCTACGTGCACACCGAGGTGTACGACGATTTCATCGCCGCCTTCGCCGAGCAGGCACGTTCGCTTCGTATCGGATCTGGGCTCGACAACGTGGACATGGGACCGCTGGCATCCTCACGTGAACGCGATCGATTCGAGCGGGTGTTGCACCGGGCCATCGAACAGGGTGCCACAGTCGTCGCCGGAGCGCGACGGCCCACTCGTCACCCGCGCGGATGGTTCTACGAACCTACGGTCATCGAGGTGCAGCACTCGTTCGACATCATGCACGCCGAGTCCTTCGGCCCCGTGGCTCCGGTCTGCCGTGTCGACAGCCTGGATCAAGCAATCGAATTCGCCAACGACTCCAACGTCGGGCTGGGCGCCAACATCTACACCGCCGACCTTCACGAGGCCCTCCGAGCCGTGCACGAGATCGAGAGCGGCATCGTGTGGGTGAACACGCCGTTGAACGACAACGACGCTGTGCCCTTCGGAGGTCGCAAGCTCACCGGCTCGGGCCGTGAATTGGGGGTCGAGGGACTGGAACAGTTCCGTCGCTCCAAGATGGTGATGATCTCGCCCACCGCCGAGGCCGATCCCGAATGGTTTCCCTACCCCGACGAGGACGCGTACCCCGGATGAATGGTCGTCGGGCCATCGTCACCGGTGGGGCCAACGGCTTCGGCCTGGCCGTCGCCGAGGCCCTCATCGCTGCCGGAGCACGCGTTTCGGTCTGCGACATCGACGAGGCGGTGTTGGGGCTGACCGCGCGCCCCGGATTCGTTCATGCTGCGCTCGCCGACGTCAGTAGTGCCGAGCAGGTGAAGAATTTCGTCGACGACTCCGCCAGCGCGATGGGGGGCATCGACATCGTGGTCAGCAACGCCGGCATCGTGCGCCCGACACAACCCACGAGGGATTCCTTCGACCAGGGGGTCGCCGACTTCGACGACGTCATCGCCGTGAATCTTCGAGGCGTGTACCTCACCGGCCGCGCGGCGATTCCCCACATGCTCGCCAACGGGGGCGACATCGTCAACGTCACCACCGATCACATCCACACCTGTGGCTGGCCCGAACATCTCGACCATGCCGACTTCCCCGAGTGTCCCTGGCACGACGTGCAACGCCCTCCGGTGGGTAGCAAGAACTTCGACATCTACGACGCATCCAAGTGGGGAATCAAGGGCATCACGAACGCCTGGGCCCGAGCCCTGGCCTCCCGACGGATCCGCGTGAACTCCTTCGGCATGGGTGCCACGGTCACGCCGATGTTCTTGAGTGTGTTGGGTGATCGTCCGCTGCCTCCGGGCACCATGCAGGCACCCGAGGTGGCCGCGGTGTTGCTGGCCCTGCTCGCCGAGGGCCCCGACGGTCGCACCGGCGACGACGTTCAGGTGTGGGCCGGTCATGGTGCGGTGTTACCCCCCGTCGGCCTCGAGGGACGATTGGCCGCCATCGACCTCTCGCGATGAACGAACGCTGAATAGTCTCGTCCCATGCCCTCTGGCGCACGTGTTCCGGTTTTCGAGAACACGTTCGCGCGTGATCTACCCGACATGTTCGAACCATGGGCGGCGGCGGTGGTGGAGCGACCAGAACTATTGGTCCTGAACGAGTCCCTGGCCCGCGAAGTCGGCTTCGATCCCGAGTGGTTGCGCACCACCGACGGTGTCCGCTTCCTGCTGGGAAACCTGGAACTTCCCGGCATACAGACCGTCGCTCAGGGTTACGCGGGCCACCAGTTCGGTGGCTTCTCGCCACGACTGGGTGACGGGCGCGCCCTACTACTCGGCGAGGTGATCGACGGCAACGGATCGCGCCGGGACCTTCACCTGAAGGGCTCGGGACGCACTCGTTTCTCCCGAGGCGGCGACGGCAAGGCCGCGGTTGGCCCGATGCTGCGCGAGCACGTCATCGGCGAGGCAATGCTCACCCTCGGGATTCCCACCACTCGAGCACTGGCAGTGGTGGCCACCAACGAACTCATTCCGCGCGACGAGATGTTGCCCGGCGCGGTGTTGTGCCGCGTCGCTTCCAGCCACCTGCGCGTCGGTTCGTTCCAGTACGCCGCCACCATGAGTCACGATCACGTGCGTCGGCTGGCCGATTACGCCATCGAACGCCACTACCCGCTCTTGGCCGACGCCGATGATCGATACCTCGCGTTCCTCGACGCGGTGATGGATCGCCAAGCATTTTTGATCGCCAAATGGATGAGCATCGGCTTCATCCACGGTGTGATGAACACCGACAACATGACCATCTCGGGTGAAACCATCGATTACGGCCCGTGCGCCTTCATGGATACCTACTCCCCCACCACCGTCTTCAGTTCCATCGACCATCAGGGTCGCTACGCCTTCGGCAATCAACCCCACATCGCCCAATGGAATCTCGCGCGCCTCGCCGAAACCTTGTTGCCCCTGCTTCATTCCGACAAGGACGAGAGCATCCGCATCGCCACCGGAGCCATCAATCTCTTTCCGGCCCGCTTCGAGCACCAGTGGGAGTTGTCCATGCGGGCCAAGTTGGGACTGACCGCGGAGGCTCCCGTGGATACGGGTCTGTTCCACTCGCTGCTCACGCTGTTCGAGAATCACCACATCGACTTCACCAATGGAATGCGCGCATTGTCCGACGTGGTGAGGGGGCGACGCGAACGCGAGCATGCCCTCTTCGACCTGCCGTTGGCCTTCGATACGTGGGCGCGCCCGTGGCTGGATGCGTTGAGCCACGATCCGCGCGATGCGAACGACATCGCCGACGCGATGGACGCGGTGAATCCCGCGTACATTCCACGAAATCACGTGGTCGAAACCGCCTTGGCTGCCGCGAGCACGGGCGACCTCACCCCTCTGGATTCGTTGATGGACGTGCTTCTCGATCCATTCCACGAACGTGACGGCCTCGAGGAATACACGCGCCCCATGCCCTCGGATTGGGATGGTTACCAGACGTTCTGCGGAACCTGACCAATGACAGCAAAAAGGCGCCGGCTGCCCGGCGCCTTCGTGTCTTCTCGCTGTTCGAGATTCAGATGCGGCGAACCTTCTGGGCCTCCTCGCCCTTCTTGCCCGGAGCGACCTCGAACTCGACCCTGTCGCCTTCGTTGAGGGTCTTGTAGCCGGTTCCCTCGATGTTCGAGAAGTGGACGAACACATCGTCGGCACCCTCGCGAGAGATGAACCCGTAACCCTTTTCGGCGTTGAAAAACTTCACGATACCCGTAGCCATTTTTTTCTTTTTCCAATCAACAATCTGATGCCTTGTGCATCACCGGTGACGCTAACCCCCAATACGGCGATACTCCCCAAAAAGGGACAATTGTTCGAAATCGATGTGGGGGCGAAACGAGTGCCGCCGTGCCGTCGAGACCGGGTGTGGTCGACGCGGCGCGACCGAGCAGCTTGGCGGCATCGGCCCCCCGGAGGGTCGTACGTATGTTCGTTGAGAAGGCATTTCCCCAGCCCAGGCGACCATCGAACTCGCTCGGGGCCGGGGCACGCCGCGGTCGTCGGACCCGACGGTTCCGTCACCGGTCCGATCTGACCCGACCCTTCACGAAGTTCTCGATCAAATCGAGCGCGACGTCCAATTCGTCGGTGGTGTTGTAGTGCGTGGGTCCGATGCGCAACACGCCACCGCGGTCCTGTAGCCCCAACCGTTCGATCACGTCGATGCCGTACGAGTGTCCGTTCCACACGTACACGCCGTGTCGATCGAGGAATGTCGCCAACTCCGCCGGATCCAAATCGGCCTTGCTGAACGACACCGTGGGCACCCGATGCTCGAATCGCTCGGGGTTGGTGATACCGCGAATCTCCAGACCACCGATGCGTTGTAAACCATTGATCAAGTGACGACTGAGACCACGGTCGTAGTCGGCCATGGCCAGCAAGCCGGCGTGCACCTCGCGGGTGCGTTCCGAAAGGCCTGGCGTCTTCGGGGCGAACTCGGCACCCATGGCGCGGCCCACCCATTGCATGTATTCGACAGCCCCCACGGTGCCGGCTTGGCCCTCGAGCGACTGGGTACCCGTCTCGTACCGACCGGGCGGCACGTCTTTGACCACGCGTAATCTCCAGGCCGGCAAGGTGGACAACAGGTCCTCACGACCCCAGAGAATTCCTTGGTGGGGGCCGTAGAACTTGTAGGCCGAGGCCACCAGGAAGTCGCACCCCAGATCCTGCACATCGATCGCACCGTGGGGCGCGAACTGCACCGCATCGACGTAGGTCAACACACCCGCGGCCCGGTAGCGCTCGCACATGGCCTTCACGTTGTTGATGGTGCCCAGGATGTTGCTGCTGTAGTTGATGGCCGCGAACTTGGTACGGGGTGTGATGAGTTCGTCCAGTCGAGCGACATCGATTTCGTATGTCGTGGGATCGAAGTCCAGACGCTTCACCTTCAAGCCATGCTCTTCGGCCATGATGCGCCACGGCGAGGCGTTTCCGTCGTGCTCCATCTGCGTGAGGATGATCTCGTCGCCGGGCACGAATCGGCTGGCCAACACCCTCGCCATCATGAACGTGAGAGTGGTCATGTTGGCACCGAACACCACCTCGCGTTCACTGGAGGCGTTGAAGAAGTCCGCCATCACCCGATGCGCCTCGACCGACAGCTCGGTGGCCAAACGAGACGTGTGGAAGTTGCCTCCCATGTTGGCGTTGAATTCCACGAGAGCCTGCATCATGCGCTCGAGCACCATGCGAGGCACTTGGGTGCCGGCCGGGTTGTCCAGGTAGACACGGGGCGAGCCGTTGTGCGTGAGAGACAGAGCCGGGAACTGCTCGCGCACTGCGCCGATGTCGAGGGTCATGAGACGACAGTAATCTTGTACCCTCTCACGAGCCATGGAACCGGGTACGAGCATCTCGACAGAGGCGGCGCGACGACGCACCTTCGCCATCATCAGCCACCCCGACGCCGGCAAGACCAGCCTCACCGAGAAGTTCCTGCTGTACGCCGGCGCGGTGCAGGAAGCCGGCTCGGTGCGCGCCCGCGCCGGTCAACGCTCGGCCACCTCGGACTGGATGGAAATGGAGAAGCAGCGCGGTATCTCCATCTCGTCGACGGTGTTGCAGTTCCCCTATCGCGGCCATGTGTTCAACCTGCTCGACACCCCCGGACACCGCGATTTCAGCGAGGACACCTACCGGGTGTTGGCCGCCGTCGATGCCGTCATCATGGTTCTGGACACCGCCAAGGGCATCGAATCCCAGACTCTGAAGTTGTTCAACGTCTGTCGCTCGCGAAATCTTCCGGTCCTGACGTTCTTCAACAAGTTCGATCGCCCCGGCCGCGACCCGTTGGAACTGTTGGATGAAGTCGAGCAACGAATCGGCTTGCGCGCCACCCCGGCCACGTGGCCGGTGGGCATCCCCGGAGATTTCCGAGGCACGATCGACCGTCGTACCGGCGAGTTCACGAGATACACCCGCACCGCTCGCGGCGCGGCGACCGCGCCCGAGGAGATCGTCCCGACCGAACGAGCCGCCATCGACGAGGGTGACGCCTGGAAAGTGGCCCTCGACGGTTGCGGCCTCCTCGACGCCATCGGTGCCGACGTGGATCGGATCTCGTTCCTGGCCGGCAAGAGCACCCCGGTGTTCGTGGGTTCGGCCCTCACCAATTTCGGCGTGCGGGCCTTGTTGGACGCCGTGGCCGAATTGGCACCACCGCCGTTGCCCCGCCTCGACGTCGACGGCAACGAACGACCCCTCGACGTCGACTTTGCCGGATTCGTGTTCAAGATTCAGGCCAACATGGACCCGAACCACCGCGACCGTTTGGCGTTCGCGCGCGTCTGCTCGGGTCGCTTCGTGCGCGGCATGGATGCCGAATGCGCGCGCTCGGGTCGCACGGTGGGAACCAAATACGCCACCACGGCGTTCGGGAACGACCGCGAAACCGTCGAAGAAGCGTTCCCCGGCGACATCATCGGATTGGTGAACGCCGGTGACCTGCGCATCGGCGACACCATTTTCCAGGGAAAGAGAATCGAGTTCCCCGGCGTGCCACGATTCGCGCCCGAGGTGTTCGCGAGTGCTCGGCCCTTGGATCGAGGCAAGATCAAGCAATTTCGTCGCGGCCTCGAGCAACTGGACGAGGAGGGCGTGGTTCAGGTCTTGCGCGACCTCGACTTCGGCGACACCGAACCCGTGCTGGCCGCGGTCGGTGTCCTGCAGTTCGAGGTGTTCGCACACCGACTGGCCGGCGAGTTCAACGCCCCGGCCGAGATCGTCTCGTCGCCCTACCAAGCGATGCGTCTCACCGACAAGGCCAGTGCCGAACGCCTGCGACAGATCGGTGGGATTCGCATCCTGTATCGGGCCAACGACGAAATGGTGGCGCTGTTCGAGAACAAGTACCGCCTCCAACGCCTGCTGAACGACGAACCTGGGTTGAGACTGGATCCCGTCTTCGACGGCCAGCCGGATCAGTGAACGAGCCCGCCGTCAATCTCCGTAGACAATTGTCTCCCGCAGTCCGGAATCGGCGGCGATCTGCTCGTCAGTGAACAAGACGTCGCGCCAATTTTTCTCGCTGAATCGCTTCAACTGCTCATCGAACAATGGTGACGAGCGGTTGCCGGTGTTGGAATACGTGAGAAGGGCCCACGCGCGCGGAGTGCCCTGCGTGTAGTCCACCGTCATGATGAAGCTGGTGCCGAAGTTGATCGGGTAGCCGTCGGCAGTGAGAGTGCTTCCCGGCGCCAAACGGTCGCCTCGCCGAGGCACGGTCTCCGTGGACGAACCAAGCCCACCCCAGTTGACGACGTTGGTGACACCGTCACTGCCCAGCCCGCCGGGCACGGGCACACGCGAGGATGCGCGTGGTGCATACTGCGTCTCGCGCAACGTCGCGTCGACCGATCGTCCACCCAATTCGAGCACCTTCACGGCCTGGCCGAGCGCCACCAACACCGGATCGTCACCGGTGGCGGGTCTCGGAGCCATACCCCGCGGGGTGCTGTGCGGCTGTGCCGGATCGAAGGGCACGGCCCACACTTGCGACCAGGCGCCGAGCGCCGACACGCGACCGAGCCATTCACGGAACAAAGGGGCGCCGGCGTCGTCCAGATCGAACGTCCGGCCCCAGTCGGCGAGTACGACGCACGCCGACGAGATGTCGACCGCTCCAGCGGGAATCACCTCGGTGCCCGAGTTGTTCGCCACCGCCGGGACGTTCACGTTCGACTCGAGAGCGCATCGCTGCACGATGCCGGCAGCCAATTCGGCTCCCGGATACGTGGTGTTGGCCACCGACGCGTCGCGAAGTTCTTCACCGGAGAACAAACCGTCCTCACCGGCCAAGCCGGCACCGTTGGAGAGAATTCGCAGATTCTCGAGCGTGCGCACGGAGCGGGCGGTGTTCTGCTCGCCGTGAAGAATCGAATAGTTACCACTCAAGGTTCCGCTGCCGTTGGCCACCCAGAAGCTGTCGTTTGCGTTGAACACGTAGTCCGAGCGCTCGGTCATGGGTAGTTCACTCCACGGGACGAGGCCGGCATCGCGAGCCCCCTCCTGCTCCTCCCAGCGATTGATGCTCTTGGAGCCATCCAACACGATGGCGCCGCTCTGACGACCGATGGCGGCGATTCCCCCCGCGGCGACCTGCGCCTTGTACTCGGCCTCGGCCTCGGCCGTCAGGTTCGGGGTGGCCGACGAGTCGGCGTACCACGCACGTCCGTCGTTGCTGACGGCGATGGTGTTGAACAACGGCACGCCCTGGAACGTCTCGTGAGCGGCAATGAACTCGTCGAGATTCTTGGCTCGTCCCATCGCGCCGTACTGCTCGATGAATTCGTCATTGTTGATGTTGGCATCGCGATAGGTGATGACCATCGAGTTGTTCCAACCGATACCCGGGAAGTCGAGGATCGGTCCGTATTCGCTGAACCACATCGTGCGGGTGACGGGGCTGGTGGTGCCATCCTCGCCCAACACGTCGATGCTGAACTCGCGCGGACGCATCGGGACCTTTTCGCCGTCGACCAGGTACGTGGTGGGGTCCGACGGATCGAGATTCAACGTGTACGCCGTGAAACGGCTACCAGCGGACACCGTGTGCGTCCAGGCAAACGTGTCGGTGAAACCGATGCCGATGCCGGGTAGACCGGTGAGGTTCGCCCCATAAATGTCCAGTTCGCCGGGAATGGTGAGGTGCACCTCCCAGAACCGCAGCTCTCCCTCCCACGGGAAGTGGGGGTTGGCCACCAACACGCCACCCTGGCCCCCTTCGACCAGGTCACTGCCCACGGCCCAGCCGTTGCTGGCCATCGATGTGGGCGCCAGTTCGAGGGTCGAGAACGACGCCGGTTGCGCACCATCGGTGGGTGGCTTCGCGGTGGCGATGTACTGAGTCAGACGTGAACCGGAGGCGTTCAAGGCGATGGAGCGTGCGTAGGTGTACACGTCTTCGCCGGTGACGGGGCGCACCCATTCGGCACCAGCGCACCAGCCGGTGAGACCGTCGGAGCCCACGGCCTCCAAATGCGCGTTCCAACCGGCCGCGAAAGACTCGAACTGATCGCTGATGTCGGGCGACACGATCTGGTAGTCGGCGCGCGCGAGTTCGTTGATACCGATGGACTTCCAGGCGAAGTCACTGTTGATGTTGGCGTCGCCTTCGCCGGCACCCAACGCGGCGGCTCGGGTGCTGGTGATCTTCGTCATTTGGTCGGCGAGTGAACAGGCATGATCCTGACCACTGGCGTAGCCCTGGCCGAAGAAGAGGCCCATCGTGTCGTCGGCGATGATGTGGGGAACGCCGTCACTCGTGCGACGAATCGTGGCTTCGTACCGGTTCTCCTCCTGCGCCTGCTCGACCATGGTCGTGGTGCCGTACGGTTCGGTGGTGTCGCTGTCTCCCCCGCCCGAGCAGCCCGCGATCACCACGAGGGCGACCAGCGACGAGCGGACGAATTTCTGACGTTGTTTCATGATCTCGAGTGTGGCACCTTGGGGAGGGTCAACGCCGTTTTCTCGGCGCCGTGTCACCCGAGGTCCGGTTACGAGCCGAAGAACCGCGTCCCCGCTCACGGTGTGGCTGACGTCGCTGCGCCCGACTGTTGCTCTCGTCGCCGCTCACCGGAAGGCCGGTCCAGGTGGCGGTGACCCCGGCCTTGGACAACAGGTGGCGTACCTCACCGACCTGCGCCGGTGATGCGATGGTCACCACGCGACCGGAGGCCCCGGCGCGCGCCGTGCGACCCGAGCGATGCGTGTAGGCCTTGTGCTCCACCGGCGGATCGGCGTGAACCACCAATGGCACGTCGTCGATGTGAATGCCCCGCGCGGCGATGTCGGTGGCCACCAAAGCGGTGGCGGTGCCGTCAGAGAACGCGGCCAGGTTGCGTTCTCGCACGGTCTGGGACAGGTTGCCGTGCATGTCGACGGCGATCACGCCGAGCGTCTTCAACTTGGCGGCCATCTGCTTGGCACGGTGCTTCGTGCGGGTGAAGATCACGACTCGATCGGTGCGCGCGAACTCGGCCACGGCAGCGAGACGAGAGGTGTCTTGCACCACCAACACACTGTGTTCCAACAACACCGGCGCTTCCACCTCGGCCGCGTGCGACACCGGGTCGTGGAGATAGCGCGACACGATGGCATCCACCCCTCCGGCCAACGTGGCCGAGAACAACAAGCGCTGACCCTTCTTCGGGGTGGCGTCCAAGATTCGCCTCACCATCGGCAGAAAACCCTGATCGGCCATGTGGTCGGCCTCGTCGATGACGGTGATCTCGACGTGATCGAGGCGCGCGGCGCCCTCATCCATGTGGTCGATCAAGCGCCCGGGACATGCCACCACGATCTCGGTCCCTTGCGCCAAGCCGTCACGTTGCGGCCCGAACCCGACGCCGCCGAAAATGGTCATCACCCGAAGGCCCACGACCCGGGCCAGAGGTTCGATGACCGCGGCCACCTGAGTGGCCAGTTCGCGGGTGGGCACCAACACCAAGGCCCGTGGCCGTTGGGGTCGACGCGACGACGAACCGTGGTTCGATCGACCGGCGGCCAGGCGGGCCACCAACGGCAGAGCGAAGGCGATGGTCTTACCCGAGCCGGTGCGACCCTGACCCAAGACATCGCGCCCAGCCAAGGAATCGGGCAGCGTGACGGTTTGGATGGAGAACGGATCGGTGACGCCCGTGGCGGCGAGGACTCCGGCCAGCGTGGCCGGCACCCCTACTTTGACGAACCCGTTGTCGGGGCCGACCTCGACGGGTTCGATACGCCTGGGGGCCGAACGAGCCGACGAGGACGTCGGGAGTCGGCTCGAACTCGGCGACCCTGACGGTCGACCGCGCCGGGGTCCACCACGCCGGGGTCCACCACGCCGGGGTCCACCACGTCGGGGTCCACCGCGGCCGACGGAGGAGGGAGTTGCCATGTGGGGGTTGTCCTTTACAGGTGCCGCGAACCTGTCCGGGATGACACGCCTCGCTGGGGCCACTCGGGCCCGACCTCCCCGACCCTACCGACCGGGTCGTCGCTCGTGATTCTCACTATTCCCGATAGAAATAGTCGTGAATTGGCGGTAGCATGGCCCGATGGATGTCCTGACCACGGCTTTACCGACAGGCATCGCCGAGGATGACGCCGCCTCGGTCGTGGCCTGGGCCGCAGCGACCTTCGGCTCGGGGTTGGTTCTGACCGCGAGCTTCGAAGACCCGGTCCTGGTTCATCTGGTGGCCACCCACGCCCCGGGCACCCCAATCGTGGTGCTCGACACGCAGTACCTGTTCGCCGAGACCAAGTGGCTCATCGACAACCTGCACCGACGCTTGGGGTTCCCCCTCGAGGTGTTCGAACCCGCAGCCGGGGTGGTGCCCGACGACCAATGGCAGTTCGATGTCGAAAGATGTTGCGCCCGTCGCAAGGTGGAGCCCTTGTCGCGCGCCCTGTCGGGCCGTTCCGGTTGGATCACCGGTATCCGACGCGTCGACGGACCCACGCGAGCCGACACGCCCGTCGTGCAGTACGACGCGACTCGCTCCATCACCAAGATCAACCCGCTCGCGGCCTGGAGCGATGAACGTCTCGACCAGTACATCGTCGACCATGCGTTGCCCCGCAACCCACTCACCGAGCGTGGTTACCCCTCCATCGGATGTTGGCCGTGCACCCGCTCCGTCGCTCCCGGTGAGGACAAGCGCGCCGGACGTTGGTCCGGACAGAACAAGACCGAGTGCGGCCTGCACGTCTCCTCGGTCACGATGATCGAGAAAGTTCGCGCTTCATGACCCTCACCGACAACCGTCTCGACGGCCTCGACCACGACGGGGGTCTCGACGAACTCGAGGATGAGGCGATCACCATCATCCGAGAGGTGACCGCCGAGACCCGCGCCCCGGTGTTGCTCTTCTCCGGCGGTAAGGATTCCGCGGTCCTGCTGCATTTGGCCGCCAAGGCGTTTCGTCCCGGCAATCTGCCTTTCCCGGTGATGCACGTGGACACTGGTCACAACTTCGACGAGGTCATCGAGTACCGCGATCGTCTGGTGAAGGAGTACAACGTCCGCTTGGTGGTGGCCAGCGTGCAGGCCAGCATCGACGCTGGTCGCGTGGTGGAAGACACGGGACCACGCGCCAGTCGCAACCGACTGCAGTCGGTCACCTTGCTCGACGCCATCGCCGAGCACCAGTTCGACGCGGCCTTCGGTGGAGGACGTCGTGACGAGGACAAGGCGCGCGCCAAAGAGCGCATTTTGTCCTTCCGTGATCGCTTCGGTCAGTGGGAACCTCGCGCACAACGCCCCGAGCCATGGAACATGTTGAATGCCAAGATTCGCACCGGTGAGCACTTGCGTGCTTTCCCGTTGTCGAATTGGACCGAACTGGACATCTGGCGTTACATCGGGCGCGAAGAGGTTCCCCTGCCGTCGATCTACTTCTCGCATCGACGAGTCGTCGTCGAGCGAAACGGAATGTTGTTGAGCGTCGGCGGTCCCGTGGTTGCCGAGCCCGGTGAGGTTCCCTTCGAGGAGACCGTTCGCTACCGCACCGTCGGTGACGCCAGCTGCACGGGCGCGGTGCGCTCGACGGCGGCCAACGTCCACGACGTCATCACCGAGGTGGCGGCAGCCCGCATCACCGAGCGTGGCGCCACCCGTGCCGACGACAACTTTTCGGACTCCGCCATGGAAGATCGCAAGCGCGAGGGATATTTCTGATGGTGTTGCGCATTGCCACCGCGGGCTCGGTCGATGACGGTAAGAGCACCCTTATCGGTCGTCTGTTGCACGACACCAAGACCGTCTTCGAGGACCAGCTGGCTTCGGTCGAAAAGGCCAGTCTGCGCTACGGCGATGGATCGTTGAACCTGGCTTTGCTCACCGACGGGTTACGCGCCGAACGAGAGCAGGGCATCACCATCGACGTCGCCTACCGCTATTTCGCCACGCCCGAGCGCACGTTCGTGGTGGCCGACACCCCCGGCCACGCGCAGTACACGCGCAACATGGTCACTGGTGCCTCGGTCAGTGACGTGGCCATCGTGCTGGTGGACGCTCGCAATGGTCTCACCGAGCAAACCCGTCGCCACCTCTTCGTCGCCTCGTTGTTGGGCGTGAAACAGGTGATGCTGGCCGTGAACAAGATGGATCTGGTGGACTTCTCCCAGGATCGTTACGACGAGATCGTGGCCGCGGCTCGCGCTCACGCGACGGCACTTCCGGCTCCCGTCGCGTTGAACCCCTTGCCCATCTCGGCCCTCCTTGGCGACAACGTCGTGGATTCCTCCGACAACATGCCGTGGTACACCGGTCCTTCCTTGTTGAGGCAACTCGAGACGCTCGAACTGGACGACGACCACAGCATCGGTGCGCGTCTGTCGGTGCAGTGGGTCATCCGCCCGTACAGCACCGAACACCACGACTTCCGCGGATTGGCGGGTCGCCTGACCGGCGGCACGGTGGCTATCGGCGATCGTGTGCGCGTGTTGCCGGGCGCTCAACAGTCCACCATCGTGAGCATCGAACGTGGAGGAGTGCCGCAGGAAACCGCCGAACCCGGTGAGGCCATCAGCATCCAACTGGCAGACGACATCGACATCAGCCGCGGTGACGTGGTGGTGACGGTGGCGGCACCCAAACCGCCGGTGGTCGCCGACCAGATCGTGGCCGACGTGTCGTGGATGGTCGACAAGCCCCTGGAGGTGGGCACTCGCTGGATCATCAAACACCTCACCCGCACCGCCAAGGCCTTCGTGAGTGCCATCGAGACGCGCCACGACGTGTCGACGGCCTCGCAACACTCCACCGAGCGCCTGGAGTTGAACGATCTCGGTCGCGTGCACCTGAACGTATCGGTGCCATTGGTGGTCGACCTCTACGACGATCATCGTCCCGGTGGTGCCGCCATTCTCGTGGACGAGGCCACCGGTATGACCTGTGGCGCCTTGATGATCCGGGGCTTCGACGGGCTCGAATCATGAATCAGTTTCCCGTGAATCTCAACCTCGCCGGCAAGCCGGTGCTGGTGGTGGGAGCCGGTCGCATCGCTTTGCGCAAGACCGAGCAACTTCTCGCGTGCGACGCTGCCGTCACGGTGTTGGCCCCGAACGTGCACGAGGGATTCGACTCGTTGCCGGTCACCCTCGTGCGTCGCGAATACGTCAGCAACGACGTGGCCGGCTATCGCTTGGTCATCACCGCCACGGCGAATCGTGAAGTGGACCAACTCGTCCACGACGAGGCCGAGGCGTTGGGTATCTGGGTGAACTCGGCCGATGATCCGGACCGTTGCACGTTCACCCTGCCCGCCACGGTGCGTCGGGGCGAGCTGCTGATCACGATCTCCACCGCCGGTGCCAGCCCGGCGCTGTCGTCGTACTTGCGGGTGCGATTGGGCGAGATCATCTCTCCGAACTTCGCGAACGTCGTCGACGATCTGGCACAGCGCCGCGAGTCGTATCACGCCGAGGGTCGCAGTACCGAGGACATCGATTGGCGTCCCATCATCGAAGAGGCCTTGGTCTCTCGGGGCATCGACCTACCCGTGGCGGTGACGTCATGACCGTGTTCCTGGTGGGAGCGGGTCCGGGTAGCGCCGATCTGCTGACCGTGAAAGCGGCGCGCCTGGTGGCCAACGCCGATGTGATCGTTCACGATCGCTTGGCCGATCCGGCCATTTTGGATCTCGCGCGTCCGGGCACCGAGTTCATCGACGTCGGCAAGCAACCGGGTCGACCCACGCCACAAGAGATCATCAACGCCCTGCTGGTGCACCTCGGACAGCAGGGTTTGAACGTCGTGCGATTGAAGGGCGGCGATCCGTTCGTTTTCGGCCGTGGCGGAGAAGAGGCCGAGGCCTTGCGTTCGGCCGGTGTCCCCTTCGAAACGGTTCCCGGCATCACGTCAGCGGTCGGTGTTCCCGCGGCCGCGGGCATTCCCGTCACCCATCGCGGAGTCTCGGCTTCGTTCACCGTGGTCACCGGGCATCGCGAAAACGGCAAATCCACCAATGTCGAGTGGGAAGCGTTGGCCAAGGTGGGCGGGACGATCGTGGTTCTGATGGGGGTGGCCGAACGCGCTGTCATCGCCGCTCGTCTGATGAACGGTGGTCTGGCGCCGAACACCCCGGTGGCAGCCATCCAGTGGGGCACGCGCCCCGAACAACACACGTTGCGAACCACATTGGTCGATCTGGCCGATGTTCACGTCGAGTCACCGGCCACCATCGTCATCGGCGCGGTGGCGGCATTCGATTTCACCCGTGACTCCGACGAGACCGAGGCGGTGGTCTGACGTGCGGCGCAGCATCGACGACGAGCCCATCGGCTTGAACGGTCTGCCGCCCGGAGTCGACGATGCCACGCCGGTCTCGTGGGCGGTCGCCGTCTGCGACGACTACGACGACGCTCAACCACGCGTCGTGCTCACCGTCGAGGACATCGGTAGCCCGGGCGCCGGACTGGTGGCGCATCTATCCGCCGAACAAACCCGCCGTTTGCGCGGCGCACTGCACGATGCCCTCCGCGAGGTGGGCGAGAACACCGGACGCTGAAGGAACAAGACCATGACCATTGCCCCCGCTCCCCAACCGCGCGACCTCGACGCCGAGCAGTTGCGCGACATCGAACGATTCGAAGTCGCCATCGATCAATACCTCAAAGGCGAGATCTCTGAGGACGTCTTTCGCGTGATGCGGCTGAACAACGGTATCTACGGTCAACGCCAGGGCGGCACGAACCAGATGGTGCGTATCAAGCTGCCCGCGGGCACGATCACCCCGGAACAACTCGATTTGATGGGACGCTTGTCCACCGAGTTCTCACGCGGTTGGGGTCACATCACCACGCGCCAGAACATCCAGTTCCACTTCGTCGAACTCACCCGTGTTCCGGCACTGCTGCGTGAATTGGCCGCCGTCGGTCTCACCTCGCGCGAGGCCTGTGGTGACACGGTGCGTAACGTGATGGCCTGCCACCTGGCCGGAGCCTGCCCCTACGAGAAGATCGACGTCACACCGTGGGCCGAGGCCGTGTTCCGACACTTCGTTCGTAATCCCCTGGGTCAGCGTCTACCCCGAAAGTTCAAGGTGAACTTCTCGGGTTGCAGCACTGACTGCGGTCAGGCCATGTTCAACGACGTGGGGGTGGTCGCGGTGTCACGCACTCGCGACGACGGGTCGGTGGAACAGGGCTTCCGGGTCTACATCGCCGGTGGACTGGGGGCCAATCCGCACCCGGCCCTGGCCCTCGAGGATTTCACCACCCGAGAGGAACTGTTGCCCACCATCGAGGCCGTGTTGCGTCTGTTCGAGCAGACCGGCAACCGCGACAACAAGTTGCGCGCTCGCATGAAGTGGGTCGTCGATCAATTGGGTATCGACGAGGTACGTCGGCGGGTCGTGAAGATTCGCCACACGCTGCCCGCATCCTCCACGTGGCCCGGTGGTATCCCGCCGGAGGTGGTGGCGGCCGGTGACGCGCCCGCCGGCAAGGCGGGTGAGGCCACCGCGGTCGGTCAGGGTGTGGCGGTCACCTTGCGCAGCAGTGATCCGTACGCGCGTTGGGAACAGACGAGTGTCATTCGTGGAGCGGGCAACGGCTCGGTCTCAGCCGTCGCCTACGCGGCTCTCGGCGACATCACCGCGTCACAGTTCGCCTCGTTGGCCTCGATCCAACGCGAGTTGGGTGCCGACGTGCGTTTGTCGAATCGGCAGAACGTGGTGTTCCGCGGTCTGCGCGAGGAACAACTGGCCGTGTTGTACACGCGCCTCGAGGCCATCGGCATGGCCCGACCCGGCGCCGAGATGGCTCGTGACGTCGTGGCCTGCCCCGGCGCCGACACCTGCAACATCGCCGTCACTCAAAGCCGGGGACTGGCCAAGGCCATCGGCGAGCAATTGGAGGAGGAGGGCCTGGCCGAAGTCGGTGGCGTGCGTATCAACATCTCGGGTTGCACCAACAGTTGCGGTCAGCACCACGCGTCCGACATCGGCTTCTTCGGCGCCGAGCGTCGCGCCAACGGTCGTGCCATCCCCGGGTACCAGATGCTGCTCGGAGGATTCGTCGGTAACGAACAGATCCACTTCGGTCAAAAAGCCCTGCGGTTGCCGGCCAAGAACGCTCCGTTGGCCGCGGCCCGCGTGATTCGACGCTTCGCCGGGGAGCGTAAGGCTGGTGAACCATTCCAAGAGTGGTTGAACCGTTCGGGTGGAGCAACCAAGGTGGCCGAGGGGCTTCGGGATTTGGACGAGATCCCCACACCCGACGAGGCCCCCGACTTCTACGTGGACTTCGACGAGACCAACCCCTTCACGGTCAACGTCACCGAGTCCGAGTGCGCCACCTGATCAGGAGACTTCCAGTCCGTCCAACTCACCCTGCTCGCGCCACCGCCCGAGCAGTTTGGCGAAGGCCACCGGACCTCCGCCGTAGCTGCCACTCTGCAGACTGCGCGCGGCCGGCTGGCCCTCGTTGTTGTAATAGCCGGGCGTGCATGCCTCGAGGAATTTGAGGTTGTTCTGCGCCAGATCGACGATCGTGCGTACCCACTTTTCCTCGGCTTGCGCCGAGACCTCGGCCCGAGTGAGGCCATTCTTCTCGAGGTGCGCGATGAGGTACGCCAAGTGGATGCTCTGCTCGTTCAACATGTGGGGGAAGTTCACCGTGAAGCCCGACTGCGTCTGACTGACGATGAAGCAGTTCGGGAAACCCCGACTGTGAAAACCGTGCAAAGTGCGCGTCCCGTCGGCCCAGTGTCGAGTGAGGGTCTCGCCGTCCACGCCCTCCAACTCGTAACCCGAGCGGCGGGCGTAGTCGGTACCCACCTCGAAACCGGTGGCGTAAATGAGGCAGTCGAGCTCGTACTCGACGTCGTTCGCCACGACGCCCTTCTCGGTGATCAATTGCACGCCCTGGCCGTCGGTGTCGATCAAGTGGACGCCAGGGAGGTTGAACGTGTCCAAGTACTCGTCATGGAAACAGGGGCGCTTGCAGAACTGCCGGTACCAGGGCTTCAGTGCCGAGGCGGTGGAAGGGTCGGTGACCAGCTGGTCCACGCGCGAGCGAACCTGCTCCATCTTCTCGAAGTCGGCCATTTCCATGTTGCGCGCCAGTGATTCGGGCGAAAGATCGACCTGCTCTTGCGCACGCAGCCGGATGAGCAGATTGCCGATGATGTCGGTCCAACCGTCGCTCACCAGGTCGACCTCGGCGTAGCCGCCACTCACGAGGGTGTTGAAGTTGTCCATGCGCTCGCGTTGCCAGCCCGGCTGCAGCGACGCGGCCCAATCGGGATCAGTGGCCCGGTTGTTGCGGACGTCGATGGACGATGGCGTCCGTTGAAAGACGTACAGCTCCTTCGCGGCGGCGCCCAGATGCGGAACGCACTGGACGGCGGTGGCACCGGTCCCGATGATGCCCACGCGCTTGTCGGCCAGCTTGGAGAGACCGCCGGTGGAGTCTCCTCCCGTGTAGTCGTAATCCCAGCGACTGGTGTGGAAGGTGTGTCCGCGGAAGGACTCGATGCCGCGGATGCCCGGCAACTTCGGTCGGTGAAGCGGGCCGTTGGCCATGATCACCCAACGTGCGCGCATGCGATCTCCGCGGTTGGTGGAAATGATCCAACGGCGTGTCGCCTCGTCCCACGCCATGCTGGTGACCTCGGTGGAGAAGCAGGCGTTGTCGTACAAACGGAAGTGCTCGCCGATGGCGCGACTGTGCGCCAGGATCTCGGGGGCGTCGGTGTACTTCTTCTTGGGGATGTAACCGATCTCTTCCAACAACGGAAGGTAGATGTACGACTCGACGTCGCAAGCGGCACCGGGGTATCGGTTCCAGTACCAGGTGCCGCCGAAGTCGCCGCCCTTCTCGATGAGGCGAAGGTCCTCGATGCCGGCCTCCCGCAGACGGGCACCCGCCAATAGGCCGCCGAATCCACCGCCAATGACGGCCACGGTCACCTCGTCGAACAAGGGCTCGCGCATGGCTGGCCTCGTGTACGGGTCATCGAGGTACTGCGCGTAGTCCGAGATGTCGACGTACTGCTCGTTTCCATCCCCCCGCAAACGCTTGTCACGCTCGAGTCGGTACCTGTCGCGCAGTTGGTCGGGATCGAAAGTAGTGGTCATGGGAACTCCGTTTTACTCCATTCGACTCAACGAACTGTTTCTAATGCATCGTGGTCGATCGCTTGATGACCGTGCTGTGTGGCCATCTTCACGAACAGATCGTCTCCGCGTTCGGTACGCGCGGCCATCGACGTCGCCAGAACGGTGATGATGAGACCCCACAACGACCCGAACCGGTAGTCACGCCAGCATGTGTCCCGATCGTAGGCGATGCCCGCGGCATTCAGGCGCGTTCGGTAGGACTCCAGCAGACCGTGTTCCACGTCGCCTCTTCGCTCGGGCGAGAAGCTGCCCGCGATCATGTAGGCGACGTCCACCATGCCCAGTCCCTGATTGGCCGTCTGCCAATCGACGATCACCAACGGCGGTGCGTCGGGCGCACGGGCGAAGAGGAAGTTGTCGGGGCGAAAGTCGTAGTGCGCCAATGTGAGAGGAGTTCCCGAACCCATGGCCCAACGCGCCACATGGGGCGTAAAATCCTGCACGAGCCGGGCAATCGGTTCCTCGAGGCGTGCGCCGAGACGCTCGATGAAGGCCGGCAGCAACATGGAGTAGATCATCGACAACGTGGCTGCTCGTTCCTCGAGCGAGGACGGATTCGCCGCAACCTGCGACAAAGTGGGGTCACCCCACCGAGGAGCATGTAACAGCACGGCCTGCTCGATGGCCAATTCGGCCTCGTCGACGGTGAGGCCCACGAATTGATCTCCCTGCTCCGACCCGTTCAGGTCCTCCATGATGAGGCAGAACTGCTGGGCCTCGAGATTCAATGCCGCGTAATGACATGTCGGCGCCCGCACGGCCACCGTGGGAGCGACCCGGCTGTAAAAGTTGTACTCGGTGACGTAGGCACTGCCACCGAATCCGGTGGCGCGAGCGGTCTCGTCCAGCGACGGGAACTTTCCCATCACCGTGGCGGGGGGTCGGGAGGCGTCGCTCGACGACGTCTGGTCCCAGGTCAGAGAGAACCGTCCATTGCAGCCGGTCTGACCGGTGCCCACGAAACCCTCGAATCGACAGTCGAGCAACGTGGAACCCGCCGACACTCCCGCGTCGTCCAACACGCGCGCCATCCATGCCGTGTCGACCTCGCGCGGATCGCTACGAATCTCTGATTCCTCACCCATCGACGTATTCCCCGATCTCGCCCGGCCCCACGGTAGATCGCGAGACGCCCCGCGGACATGCCCGTAGCCTGTCGTTATGGGCCGGGTCGACGGAATCCGCATCGGGATTCAGTTACCCGAGGTCGAGCGAGTGGTGCGTTGGCCCGAGTACCGCGACCTGATCCGCATCGCCGAATCGGCGGGCTTCGACAGCATGTGGCTGGGCGACCATTTGTTGTACCGCGGCGACGGTCGACCCGAGCGGGGTCCTTGGGAGGCCTGGACCATGCTCGCGGCCCTGGCGGGCGAAACCGAGCACGTCGAGTTCGGACCCCTCGTGGCTTGCGTCGGATTCCACTCACCCGCCGTGTTGGCCAAGATGGCCGCCACCATCGACGAGATCAGTGGCGGTCGATTCGTGCTCGGGCTGGGCGCGGGATGGAACCAACCCGAGTTCGAAGCGTTCGGAATCCCCTTCGACCAACGGGCCGCGCGCTTCGAGGAGGCGCTGTCGATCATCGAGCCCCTGGTCAATGGGCGTCGGGTCACTCATCATGGCCGCTTTTACGAGGTCGATGACGCCGTGTTGTTGCCCACCCCCACACGTACCGTGCCCATCATGATCGGATCGGTCGGCGAGCGGGTGTTGCGTGCGGCCCTCCCCACCGCCCCGCGGTGGAACACGTGGTTCGACTGGTTCGCCAACTCCGCTGAGGGTTTCTCCACGCTGAACGAGCGCATCATCCGGATCTGCGCCGAGGTGGGCCGTGACCAAACCACGTTGATGCGCAGTGCGTGCCTGTTGGTGATGACCGATCCGGATGCCGGCGAGCGACCTAGACCCGTCGAGTACTCGGCGGCGACCACCAAGGACGTGCGCGCCCGAGTTCTGGAGTTGCGCGACGCCGGAGCCGACGAGGTGATTCTGGTCATCGATCCGATCGACGCTCGAAGCATCTGTCTGCTCGCCGAGGTGCTGGCATGAAGTTTCGCGCGATCCTCCTCTGTGGTCTCGGGTGCGTCGCGATGCTGGCGTTGTCGCGTCCGCTGGTGTCGGCCGAATCCGTCGATGACGATGCCACGATCTCGTCGTTGATCGTCGAACGCCTTCCCGGACGATCGTCGCTCGCCGCCCGGGCGATGGTGGAGAATCTCACCGACCTCGATACGTCGTCGGGGTCGCGTCTGGGTGGGCGCTTCGAGACCATCGTGCTCGACCAACCCATCACCACCGAGCAAGCCGAGGAATTGGCTCGATCCTTGGAGGACGACGGCCTGGTGGTCTCCGCTTCGCCCGACTACCCCCGCTTCGCTGCCACCCCACCGAACGATCCGGAATGGCCGAGCCAGTGGTCGTTGCAGCCGTACAACGGAACAGTCAATGCCGGTATCGGCCTCGAGGCGGCGTGGAACTCGGTGAACGGGAACTCCCTCGGCTTCACCCCCGTATCACCGGCGCGGGTGCTCGACACCCGGGACGGAACCGGTGGCGTCCCCACCACCCGCATCGGCAACTTCACCGGAACCGCCCCCGACCTGTCGTTCACCATCACCGGAACCGGCGGCATCCCCACCACCGGCGTCGCCGCCGTCTCACTCAACGT